>JACLAC010006137.1_pt1 | contig 15663 bp, 14 predicted proteins | sample 8027881 | NCBI WGS metagenome assembly JACLAC01 (sample SAMN15725517, study PRJNA655200) | protist metagenome | isolation source: fluorescence activated cell sorting (FACS) single amplified genomes of... | place: Spain: Blaines Bay Microbial Observatory, Mediterranean Sea | collected 2016-01-19
AAATCACGTTTGAAAAAATTTGCGTGGGCGGATTCAAAAATTTTGAATTTTTTTGAGTTCGCCGTAAAATTCTGATTCGAAATATACCCATCAATCGGGTTATTGTGTATCACAAGCTCTAGAATCGCTGATGTTCTAAAAATGGAATTTTTACGATTACTCTAGAATACAACGATATTTTCACATGAAAATGGCATCGGAGATGTAACTCTGAAAGTTCTTTAGAATGACAAAAAAAAATTTGGTAAAAAATGATTTTTTAGGGTGGTTGGCCCGGTCTGAAGTTTCAAGATTGCATATGGCGATATCTCGGCTCAAGAACACGCCTACGCATCCAAAATTCGTCTGTAGGGGTTATTTTTGAAGCTAAAGAAAATGATCATAAAATTTTCCCATTTTTCCAAATTTTCCAATAATCTCGGAATTAGGTCTGAATCCAGCCACTCCGAAACGGAAATCGTGAAATTGATCTTTGACCACCTGGTTGAAATTAACCGAGTGCTAATTTAAATAATTGAGCGCAAAAAATTGATTATTCTCAAATTGACCACGGACACAATTCTAAGACATCCTTTTATATCCCAAATAAGGACAAAACTGACCGCTGAAATCCCGGGGATGTTACGTTATACGGTATAACTTATACCAATCTCGTAAAGTCATAAACCTGTTCATTACAGTGAAATGATTACACAAACGATAGTTTTCATTTGTGAGGCGGCCTAAAGTAAACGAAAAAAACTATATAGTTTTTATAATTCAAATGATTTAAATGGTTTCCGCTGAAAAAGAACTAAATCGAAATTAAATCTGATGAACTCATTATTTTGGAAACGTATCAAGGTCAGAAAAAGTATAAAATATTTGAAAATTTTGAAATTCTTTAAAAAATGAGAGAAAGTATATTTCAAATTGGAAGTCTCTTACTGATACTTATTGGTACATTCGCCACAGCGTTCCCAGAATGGTTCAAAATGACAGATTATGATGGTCTTTTTGGTTCAAAATTGATGGTAAGAAAAGGATTGTGGCTCAAATGTATCAGAAATCAACCAGGAAAGGGTCTTATTTGGGAATCAATGGGCCCACCGGACCGTCAAGCATTATTCGTCCGGGAGAATAGGTCAATATTATCAAAAGTCCCCCATTAGGACTCTACAACTGCGATGCTTATATAAATCCAGTTTTCCAGCTGCCAAAATACATTGTTTTCGCGCGTTTTTGCACGATTAACGGCCTTGTCTCCAATTTTGCTGCTATTTGTATCCTCTTTGTATCCCGAAGTCTGAAACGACCCGTCAAAAAGAAATTGCTCGTCAGAATCGCTGCCTGTTTATTAATTTTCTGTAAGTGTTTATATACAATACCTGCCACTGAGGTTGTTATTTTTCAGCTGGCTTTATGTTCCTGATTCCGACAACAACGATAGCTGTGGTGATTTCACAACAGTGGAGATATGAAGCATTCAGAAGCCAGATGCCAGCGCCAGGAGCACTCAATCTCGGTGAATGGGGTCGAGATACAGTCGTCTACATTTTTGGAATTTGTGTTTATCTTGGATGGGTTTGCTCGGTTGGATATTTTCTCCTCGGCAGTTTCATGGCCTGGAAACCAATTTCTGCTGAAAGTGAAACTGAGATCAAGTTTGTATTTCTTCTTTTATTGTATGTTTCATAATGATACATACTCAGAGAAAAAGAGGACCACGAAAAAGAACTATTTAAAAAATGGAAACGATTGAACCATCACTATACGGAGTCAGCACTGACCAATACAACAATGAAAAGTCTGCTTGAAAATTTTTCTCAATATCATCAGCAAGAACAAGCGCTCCCACAAGAAAGGCAAAACATGACAAATGAAATTCGTCAAACTGAAGATAAGTTCGACCCATTTCATGATTATATTTAAATATAGTTTTTGAACGCGTATTTATTTATTTGAGTTTTGATAATTATACAAGTGATTTGCATCAGTCAACTTTAAGTATTTGTTATTTTTTCCGTTGTCAATTCATTAAGTCTTTCTCTTAAAATTGTTCATTTGAGTAATATATATTGAATTAAACTTACATTAGAAAATTACGACCAAAGATTGGAGGAGATCATCATCCATAATCCGATAGTGAAGGGTCAACTTCATCGGTTGAATGTCAACCGTCAAAATGATAACGTACTGCCCGGCACAGTATGCCCCATTTTTCACATGAAAACAAGCTTCAGGACACGAAATTATTTTTCTAAACGAAAATCATTTATTGGCCTTTCAGAATTTTGTGATAAGTTAAAGAAAAGAAAGTGAACAGAATTGCGCAAACAAGAGAAATGAATCCACATACGAAAGTCGTCATTGGCCACATATACCAAAGTAGCTTTTGAACCGCTTTCATTTCATCTGATGCATTTCCTGAAATTCAAATTATTCATAAAGTCGATTTTTGGTTTGGTTCTAAGGCTTCTTTGTCCGGGTATCATGGCCCATGATTCATGGGTGGTCCATCAATGCGAGTTACACTAGGAGCGGTCGAATAACTAATGTGTAGGTTCAAAAGTATCTTTACCGTTTCCGTATTGCATAGGGTCACCAATACCATATCCATTTGCTAGATGAATGATGCGAAGGATCACGCTGACAAAGAGAACAAGAGATGCTACGGCTCCACAAACTGAATAAAAAATGAAGGATTATTGCTTTTGGATTGTATTTTTCAGAACGGAGAAGACTTACTGAGAGCAACAAGGAGAAATTTTGTTCTGCTTGCATGAAGAGAATTGGCGAGTCCTTTAAAAGTTCAATGTTTTATCTGAGGGACGCTTATCCGAGGGATCCTGTGGTACATATGCTATTCACTAGGGTCACTAAATAACCTTCGGTGTTATCGAACTTTGCCTCTATTGATTGCAGTTTCAGTTGGTTCGAGCAAGCAGTAGCAAAGGAGCAAGGCCAGCATTGCAAGGATAGCAAGTACACCCATTGCAACTTGAGCGCCACCAACTTCATCAACCTGAGCAAGATTTGAATTGACCTCGCCGAAATTGGTTGAAATAACATAACAATCATATCCAAGCATTATCAATGTCACTGAAATATCATCATTGCAACTAAACTGTTCTATAAGGTTTCGATACAGTTTCGAAACAGAATAATTCCATACATGCGATATCAATGGCCGGTTTAAAGAAATATACCGGAATGCGGTCAATTTATATGTCGAAAAGAGGAAGCAAAGCTTAAGAGACGCATAGCTGCTCGTTACAGTTTTATTGCCGTAAATATCCTAATTCCTCTACTATTAACTACGCTTATCGGAATTTAAAGCGACTTAAAACAACTTAAAGTTTTAACTCAGGTCTCTCGGATGCTGAGAAAGAAAACATTCTGAGTTAAAGATTTATATGATTCAATTTATGACAGTGATGTTGGAAACAACTTGATATTGGTGACTTTATGAAAGTAACTGTTTCAAATTAAGTGACTAATTTAAGATGTGGGTGACTGAATCATTATATTGTTGACTTTTTTTAATTTTAAAAATGGGTCACCAATATCTCAAACTTGTCACCAACACAAATCATCTCCAACATCTGTCGTCTACTTCAAAGCTTTCAAGTTTGCGGTCAAGTCAGCTTCACATTATAAAAAAACTTGACGGATTCATTTTAATTATCTATGTGAACATTTTATCTTTGAATTTAACAGTCAAGTTTCAAAAAACTTGACTCCCCAAGTTTCACGTTGACTACCGGGCAAGGGCAAATTAAGGGGTCATTGGTTCTACAGAACCATTTTGAAACTTGACTGTTAATTTTATTATTATTTAACAAAAGAACTTACAAAATGCTGCTGGTACGAGACAAGTCATCATTTTAGTCAGCTGATGCTTGTACTCGAACGTCTTCTTATCCATTACTTCCAGTACCATGGTTGCGAATGGATTTCCTTTTCCTCAATTATCTGGTGGCGTGGCGGTTTTCTCTGTCTATATACACTAAAATGACGATTTTCGGCTGCCAAGGAGAATAACCTTAGTGAGAAACAATTTTACGATCGCTCTTCATCATAAAATGACTCGACTAAATGATACAACTATTAACTATTTCTTTGTCTTTCATCAGTTTTTTAATAATCTTATTGAAATTATAATAATAATTAAAGTATAAATTAAATAAATTTTATCTAATTTAACAAAATCGAAATAATATTTATCGGACTTGATCAGGTGCAACCAATAGTTTAAGGACAGCAGAATGTTACAAAAACCATAAAATGATTCTCAATGTGAACCGTGTCTTAAACCGATTCATTAGCATCGCACCAACGTATTCTTTATAACAAAATATTGTCCTTAATGCGTTTGGGCTGATAGTCATGCTTATGGATAAGTTATTCAGGATAACCATGGATAAACTTTTAGTGGAGGTGGAAAAGCTTCAAAAAGTATCTTCAAAATATATTTGGGAAACCTAGAAAAAAATTTTTTTGCCCTGAAATTTACGATTTTGTCATAACTTTTTCGTGATAACGTAATATTTTTTGACCTAAAGCAACCTAAAGGTCGCTATATGGCTCAAATTGAAGAACAAGACATGGCCAATTTTACCAAAGAATATTTTTGGTCACTAGGTGGTGCCAGATGAAAATTTTGATGGTCTGAGTCAGGGCTGTTCATCAGGATGCAGATCTTACCATTTCAAGACTATAGACTATAGTTTATAGTCTATGATAGGTGATGATCTCAGGACCAGTCGACTGAGGTCATCCTACAGAACTTCGATCCGACGAGCATCCATATTAGGACCTACAAACTGATCTGACTTTATGAGTTCATCAGATTCGTTTTGGTCGACTGCCATTTGCAGGATTCAATAATTACGAATCATCCGAGAGCTTTTTACTTGCAAGATCAAAGTGATCCGAATTTTGAAGATTGTCCGTAAGATTCGTCTATTGAGCATTGAGAAATAACACTTTTGGTGCATTTTAAATTGTTCGAATGCGCACTTTTGGTGCATATTCGAAGTATTTCTTTGCACCAAAAGTGCGTTTGCGAATCAAATTAAACACGTGGTTCTGAACTCCTTCAAACACTTTTCTGCACCAAAAATCATACCCCCTCGTATCACATATTATTCAGAGACTCTGAATTAGGAGAAGCCTGTCTTGTGGAGGATCGGCGAACGACCGAGCAATACTCGGTCGAATATTGGAGGACTTTTTTTATTCAGAGTCATTGAAAATGGCATCGAATTTGAGTCAGACTCATTAATTTCGATTTCATTTAATTCTGGTGGTGGTACTTTTTCATAGCCCTTGGCATCAAGATCTGATGCATAACATTCTAATTCGACCGCAAAGTAGTCGATATTTAGGATTTGGTCCTCTTTTTTTTTAAATTATTAAATTTGTTCAAATGCTCCAATAGCTTTTTTTCCTTCTGCATGAGAGAACAAGTAAACTGTATTTATCACTGTCCATGCCAACTCAACTGTTTGGAAGGATGTTCGCAATGTGCTGATCATCCCATGTGTTCCGACACACAATAAATGCTTTTGAGAAATTCGAGATTTGTTTTGAGAATAATTTTGATAATTTTGAATAATTGTGATAATTTTCAAATTTTTGTCCAAAACGGAATCCGAAACCTGCTGTGTTTTTAATAATTTCTAGACTGATTTTTTTTTATTTATTTTATTTGCCCAAGACTAAAACGCTTATATTAGACCATGATTTTCATCTTGCTACCTTTTTTGACCAGTGCACTAAATGTTACTGGCCGCGCGAGAACGGATATCACAGGAAGATTTTGGAATGAAACCTACGACTGCGAAGGCAAGAATGTGCAATGACTGGTATCAACTTAATACACAGCTCGTATGGTGACTATACATGAATTTTATCAGAGCTTTAATACCAAGCACATCCATCCAAAGATTTTCTCTTTACCGAATCCAATGCCGATCCCTCCCACTGGTACCAGGTGCACCACGATGGGAACGAAGCAGACTATTGCCAAGCTTTCGAGAGATGGCATCGAGAGTGTTTAGGCAAGGGTTTGGAATCATCAAAAATATTTTGTGTAATTTATTTCTCCAAAAATAGCGTTAAAAAACGAAAAAAGAAATTCGGCCTAAAAGTCGAATACTTATACGCGAGTTTTCAAACCCTTTTTATGATAATATGGAACTAGATTTGGATTGCACTTACGATTACAACAGTCTAACATGCGAACCTGTTGGATGGAAAGATCCTACTGGTTACTCTTGCAGATTATATCAAAATTCCCACTACTGTAATGAAAAAGGTAGAAGATTCTATAGATAGGTTCAATTTGGTGGGGATCCGAGATTCACAAAATACAGTCATCGTTGCCTTTTTTAGGTGAATACGACTTCGGCTGGGTAAATAATGGAGATTTTAAACCAGGAACAAACGATCTCACCGCTATGGAGGCCTGTTTGGAATGTCACATTCCGAATGTGGTGCATGTTCCGAAGAAAAATTCCTTGAATCAGATGAATATAAGTCAACGCAAGCATGGGGATTCGATTCAATAATCAATTCAATAATTATTCCAGCTCTTTTTGGTTTATGCACCATTATATACTGCAGTTGGTATTATTGTTGCAGAGGAACGGGCCATTTCTACATACAAAATCACTGATATTATATCACGTAAAATCTAAGTCTTACCATTTTTTTATTAAACTTAAGATATTTAAATGCCCTCGAAGCTAACAATGATGAAGAAGAACATGCGCAGACAGCAGTTGTCGCAGCTCCAGCACCAGTTCAACCAGTCATGCAACCACCAACAAATATTGTTATTAATAATAACGGTTTTCAACCAGCTCCAGCTCAATATCAACCTCAACAACAGGTAAACTAAAGCTTTCAGATGGAAGTCGTTCCCGGCGTCAGACCTCTACAGAACGCCCTCATGCCCAAAACGTCCTTGTCATGGTCGTTCTCGTTCTGAGCCAATGAAATTCAGTTTCAACCTTATGCTGCACCACCAAATTATGCACCACCAAATTATGCACCACCAAGTTATGCCCCGCCACCACAAAATTCCAATGGGGGACCAGTTGCCGGACAATACTGAGTAAGAGTATATAATTCTCTCTGTAAATAAAATTCGAAACTGGTAAATAAAAATATAAGCCATTATGTATTCAATGTTGCATGCATAAACTAAATATATTGTTTTATTCGAAAAACCAATTTATTTTTTCAATTATTTCAGTTGAGCAATCTAAATACTCTTTAAATCTTTCATGAGAGTTCAATTCATATAAACCCTTTTATCGTGATGGAAGCGATCAAATTCTAAGCTATTGTAATATCGATTAATCCCTTGTAGTTCCGTAAAAACTCGACTGTGCTTGCGAAATCTATGACCTCAAATATAACATTGAAAGTATTTCGCTCGTGATGATCAAAGATTTGTGTGCACTTACTAAGAAGATTTAGTTTTCTGCGGTATTTTCATGTTTTTTTCAAAAGCGCTTTGTCGATTTACTTTTCGCCCGTCCGATGCAAGTGATTTCAGCGTTTTGTCATATCTTCATAGGATCGCAATTTTTTAAAATTTCAGGACCATTGAGCTGTAGAATTACGACCGAATTCATACTAAAACATACTTACACCGGTGGTACAGTTAGGGCCAAACCACTTAGCGCCAAAAAGACCACTTAGGGCCAAACTTTTTACGGAAAGTTTTTTGGCCCTAACTGTACCACCGGTGTACGTGTTAAAAGCAACTCATAATAACCCGATCGACGATGGGCCATCGTAAATATAAGACCAATCATATTGATTCATTTTCGAAAAATAAGTACCTTTTAAGCTTTTCATTAAATGAGTAAGAAAATTAACCAAACGAAAATATTGAATGAAAAATTATCGTTAGAACTGGTAAAAATGACCAACCAGTGGTTGACGGTCATTTCCAGATATTGCACAAGAAGATAAGAACGGATTGAAAGGTTTCAAATGGCTGAGAGACCAAAAATAATTTGAATATTCCATTATTATTTGTCCGGTATTTGTCCGGTTTCGGTTAAAAGGTCAACTGATGATTCGTGAACAGGGCGGTAGAAGGCGGAATGAAGAATGCGATTTGAAATTGCGACAATCGCAATCACGTGGTCGCTAATGGCCACAATATCGCAACATTCTCGGTTAGGGCACTTTGAAGCTTGATGAAGAAAACAACTTTTAAATAAGTTGAGCGTATTTTCTAACTTCATGCGGCAGTTCTAATTCGGTCAAGACCACATCGGATGGCACATATGGGAGTTCTGGTATGAATATATGTGCGACATCACGTTTCTTGATACCCGGATTTTTCGAGGTCTTATTTTTTATGATTGATGGGATCTGGCTGGGGCAACCTCTTCATATTCATGGACGGGTGTTATCAGTTTAACCAATTTCAAAACCTAAAGATTATATATAACCGGGGATTCGATGAGGCTGGACGTACCTGAGCGCCAGATCAGATGCCAGACCAAAATTTTTTGGTCTGGCCCAGACCGCTATTTGCCCACCTCTGCAAGTGAGTACTAACTGCTATACTGCAATCGGGCCGTGGCAGTGGTTGATGACCGGAGAGTCGATAGTTACTGGAGTTGTAAATACGAGGTTCTATGGCTCAATCACGTGATGATAAATAACCTGTATTTTTGCGGGTGGATTGTTCTTAATCCAATTTAACACTGTTTACGAATTCAATGCTATGGTCGAAATGACCAATTTTATGGTTTATGAAAGAGCTGGTAATGCTTGTAAAGCATAAAACCGATTGAAAAGCAAAAGTACGGTTATAACAACTTACTTCTATTGATTTGCCAGAAGTACTTCCATGAAGGGAATCGTGATCGAGCATGGAAGAGACTACCATTGGTTTTATTTTATCTTGAATCATTTTGATCATTTTCTTATAAAGCGTTACCGACGTATCGCAAAACACACTTCGGAATTCTAAATACACGAATCATATGGGCCCTTTAGATAGACCGGACCGTCCGGACGTACCATTGATGTCGAAATTTTTGAGAATATGATTGTTTTGTTCTTGTGTATTCAGCGAGCATGCATCTGGTTCACCAGGATATTGAAAAATCAAATGAGTAAGTCGAATTGCAATGCACGTCCACATTGTGATGCCTGGAAGCGTTCGTTCGTTTTTTCTTGCCTATCTTTTTCAGACCGTTTATTGAAGAAACATGCAGATTCTAAATAAGAAATAATAGGTCCGCCCGGATAGCCCCATCGTCCGATTGATACGGACAAATCCATACTTTTAATAAATTATCATCATTGGTATTATCTGTGTGGCGCAGTGCCATAAAGAGTAAATAAGAGGCACCACATCTGGGCACTTGTACTTTGTGAGCAGTGGATAGGATAGCATCAACTATATTGTTGAGCTGTTCTTGAGTGAATTTGACAACACCTTGACGAGGCATATTTGGCTCGAGGTTATGATGCCGGCACATATTTTTCGACTTTTTTTGGAGTTCAGTATCAGGAAATGATTCGACAGCTCTCTCAGCAAGTCGATTTCTCATCAATTGTCTCGGATGTTTTTCTTGGACTGACCTACATTCAGGACAATTCCAAAATTCTTGACGGCCAACAAATTCTGATATACAGGTGTGGCAAAAATTATGACCACAGTCTTCTGTCATTCGAATAGGTGGCTTGAATATATCTTTTGTGCGCTCAATACACGCAAATGGTGGGTTTAAATTTTAAACCCCGGAAACAAGTATTTGAGCACAAAACCTAAGCATATTGAGCAAGTTAAATCTTCGGCGTTCATTTCTCTTCTGAAATTCAGGTGTGAAGTTAAAAAATAAATATCGCATTTTATACGAGATACCGGTAGATTGGCAAAGGGGTTCGGTGAAAGAGTCGATACTTTTTTTTCGGCAAGGATGTGGCACCACGCTGGGCGCCCAACCACGGGCCATTGTACGAGAACTATAGGCATAAATATTACCTCAACGGTTTCTCTCGGTGGATTTTTATAATTTTGGTATGGTTCGAACGCTCGCGAGGAGACGAATTCGCTTCTGGTTATAATTTTCATCTTGAAAAAAAATTTCTGTATGAAATCTAGAAACCCACTTCGAGGCAAAGGATTGGATTATTCTCCTCACATCATGAGTGATTGTCGGTAATATTTGAACGACGAATGCGTCCGAATCAATTAATAGCGCCTACAACAAGTTTTGTCGCCATGGATTCCGTTCTACCAATATCGTCTTGATCGGCAATCAGGCCATATCATTGGGTTATTACGGTTTCTTTGAACCCAGACGGAAGTTTATCGCGCCTTTGACTCAAAAATCGACGGAATTTCCTTGATCTGAATATACAAGGAAAATTATGACTGTCTTTAGATTTAATTCGATCAAAACGGTAATTCATTTCTAAAAATGAAAAAATTGACGAAAATTCTAGTATTTTTGCCGCTGTTGAGAGCTGGTGGTGAATTGGTAAGTCGCGTTGTACAATGATTACAAGTTGAAATGTAATTTCAGTATGATTTTTTGGAAGACGCCGAAAAGAAGGTTTCGGAGAAATGGGATGAGAATGAAGGCTGGTTCTTTCAAAAATTCAAAACTAATGATAACAAGGGTGACGATTGTACAACATCTCAATTGCCAAGACATGTCAATCAATGGTTCAATATAACTTTCGAAGAAGACAAAAACATGATTTCTGGCGATGGATATTTAGCAGCGACATACATTGAAAATAATTGTGGCAAGGAGATGAATTTGAGGTTTAAAAAATTCAATATTCCACCAATGATATATGGTGGGGTACCGTCGAATGATAAAATGTGTAAGATGCTACCTGGACGTAATTTTCTTGCTATCAAAGAAATAAAATTCGATAATTCCAATGCTGTTGAAAAAATAGACAAGTACAAAAAAGCCTTGGCAATACTCAAACAGAGTTTTCATAATACTCAAATTGGCAAGACACCAGCAATCTGCGTTCAAGGTCAAGCCCAAGAGTTGTTTTATGGCAGTGATGGAGAGATCTATCCTGATGGTTGGATCATCATGACTTATCTGAACAACTACCAGGCTTTTAATGATTTAACACTCAATACAAATATTTCAGTTGCAGCAATGATGGATAAGGCCAGTTTTCAAATTCGTGTCCATAAGACAGTCTTATTACGACTGCAGTCTCAATTAAAGCAGATTTTAAGTTTGAAATTCCTCAAAGACCTGCCCATGGTTTGTGAATTCGGATGAGATCGAAAATGTTACATTATCATATTTTGATCAAAATTGTGTAATTATAGATTCGGTCGAGTCGAATCGAAGAAAAAGGTCTGAAAATGATCATGTTACAGAAATGACTCTTCAGTCTGATGTTACTTTCGAAATTGAAGGATTCGGGATTTAATCTGACCTTTTATAGTACATGACTCATAGAACCAACCAAAAATTCTTCTCAATATGTCCATTTAGGATTTATGAACGGTTCACGATCCTTCTAAAGCATCATTATACGGAGAAGACTTATGTCTATCCGCATCAAATTTTTCCAACACAAATGGTGAACCGAAAATTCATGGTTCAAAAGACGAGAATACTTGTAAAGACACGATCCAACTGATAGTGAAGGGTACCGAAAAGCATACTTTACCTACAACTCATATGACTATTACTTTATCGAACAAATATTTTTACGAAAATCCAAATGACAAGCTTACCCTTTCACTTAATACTCTTACTCTTGGCGACTTAGAAAAAAAACTTTCAAAGATTCAATGTGGCGTCCTCGAAGATCAAGAAAATCAAGCTAGGGTGTTCATAGAATTTTTGCAACAGTTTCAGTTCATAGCAAATCAGTGTTGACACTCTTGAAAAGCACCTTGGGTGGGGAGTCTGCGAACAAATGAAAAGAAAGAGGATGTGTATTCATGTGGTGCAGTGTTAATTGGACCTCGACTTGCTCTTACTGCTGCGCATTGCATCCAAGACAGTGTTCATTCCGATTCTGGATTTGACAAAACTTGGAATACGTTTTCCGTGCGATTTGAACAAAAAGAATTTGGATCTTTCATTTATGTCAATGTTAAAGCGTATGTCAAACCTAAGGATGGTTTCGATTTTGAAATTTTTAATCTCGGAATGTAGTTTTTTGTTGAAAATTTTTCAACTGGAAAACCCGACTTGAAACCAAACCAAGGAATATATCAATAATGACAAAAATTTCGCCTTTGATATCGCGCTACTAATTCTCGAAGACATCATTTACGATATTCCTCCCGTCTGCCTTCCTGCAATCTCAGACGATTTGCCTTATCATGAAGTTTATCCAAAGCTGAATACTTCAATGTACAGTTTTTTCAAAAGTGATGATACTTTTGAAAAACTGCAAGTGGTTGACTTTCCAATGATACCAACTTCTCCGGATATCAAACATCTTGAAGGTGGATCGTCAATGCCAGCCAAGCGTTTTCCTTTGAAAGGAAGTTCTGGCAGTCCAATCATTTCAAAAATAAATGGAAAAGCAACCTTGATCGGAGTTCTTTCTGGTGCTGGTAAAACTGATTGCGCAGAGTGTTGGGATAGTGCAATGGCAAATAAAAACGCAACAGAGAACGATTACGCGGATTGCAAATTGGACTGTTTTAGGACCGTTTTCAAATTTTCCTGAAATTTTCATTAATATCTTAATAAGAAACGTTTATGACTCGTATAATATGAGTCAGACTGATTGAAAAATTTTCTCAGAGATCCAGCATTCATAGTTGATATCGTCCAACATATGGATTGGCTCAAACAATATTTCAAGATGAATTTCACTCTTCATGAAAAAGAAGGTGCAACGAGATTTGACTCTTACAAGTTGTAAGTTACAACCAGGAAGGTTTATAATTCTTGTTTCAGATTCACTGAATTTTATAGAGGTATCATTCATAGCCTATGACTCATAGACTTTGAGCTCTCCAAATAAAGCCATTGAAAGTTGACTGAGAAAACTGCGAAGACATCATATCGATACGGAACTCAGCAAGATTTTGCATTTGGTGAATCAGACTTATTCTATCAGATCAGAATTTTGAGCAAGAAAACTGATGCATCTGTTGAGATCTATGGTTCATCAACTCATATGAATCCAACTGTTACTGACTTAAAACCGATATTCAAGATTGACAAAGGTCAACAGCTAAAAGTCCGGAATCATCAAACTAAAGTTCATACAGTTTTATCAACGAGACATGCTACCTGTTTTTATTTTTTCCTTATACATGTAAAAACAAAAACAGATCCCATGTCCCGCAAATAAGACCGTATTTTTGCTGAATGCTCATTTGATTCCTTATGAAAGCGCATGATCTACCGCCACTTATTGTTTTGCGTCGGGGAAAAGATAATAAAATCCTTATCAAAACTCTAAGTCCGGAAAATTTACCAATCGATGATGTTCTCCGGTTCGAAGTTAGCTCATTACCAGACATCATGGACTTTGATGATGCCCAAACATGTTTGTTTCCACCTCTCCAAATGTTCGGACCACGAGTGATCAGTTCAAAATTCTTTCCAAATCAAGATGTTTTCAAGGAAACATCCGAGGAAAATTTTCAAAAAAATCTGTTATAAGCTTATAGTCTAACAATAGGCATAGCCTAAAGATGTTTTGCCACCAACATCGATATAGCCTATATAGGCTATATGATATAGCAATTTTTGAAAAACCGAAAGTGTGTCTTTCGAATCAATAATTTGTTGCAAGCAAACACTCCAATTGCTCTGTTAATTCATGTCGAGTCTAAATTAACTGATGGAGATAAATGTAAAGACATTGGTGATGAGAGCAAGAAAGCTAAAACTCCTTCAAGATTTTGCAATATGACCGAGTCAAATTTTATGAAAAAGATTGGACTAAACCCCGAATCTGATAGAACAACTTTCACTGATTACTTTCTTCCCGACTACTACCATTGCGGTAAAAGCGTGTGTTATCAATCAACTGAAGAATTTGGCAAACGTTGTCATAAAGACAATCTACGATGTCCATACCCAAAATGCTGTGGTTGTCAAAAAGATTGCCTAGATAAGAGTTTTTGCGAAGCTTTTGAAATCAAGATCCAGACAAAAACTACAACAGGTTGTGATTATCCATGTCTCCATGAACCAACGGTCACTAAGGTGAGTTTTCAAATTGATTTAAGTCCATAAGTTATAGAAAAAAAATGAAAATTCTTTAAGAAAAAATCGGTAAAGGCATCCTTGGGTAAGAATTGTTTGGGAAGTCAAAAACCAAAAGGCCGGAAAACTTCGGTTTGTAACCCAAAGCAAACATTTTATCAACACGTGACGGAAAGAGATAAACCCAAATTTTGTCTCATGACGAAGAAAAAACTTAATCATTTCAAAAACAACATTAAAATGTATGTGGGCAAGGACCAGAAATATGTGAAAAATGACAAGAAAAAATATGAATTATTGAAACTAAAAACTGAGTGTAAGTGATCAAAAACCATTTCCTAAATTCAAACATAAGCCAAATTCTTTATTTAAGTATTGCTCAATGCTGATATGCTCTACATGGAGTTGGATCCAACTTTAATCGATGATGGAAAGCCAATCGGAATCGAGATTTTTTATAAACCAAGAAATATCAACTCGAATGACAACGAAATGTCGCCTGTCGATTTCGAAATCTACTTTATGGCTGGTGTTGGAAAAAAGGCCACACTCAAAGAACTTGCTGAAACGATCAACTTTCAAAAAAATGAGTAATTCTGAAAAAATTAAATTCTCAATCAATAAAAATGAATTTTATATTTCAATATTCTTTTATTTATTGCAATTACATTTCTGGTTGTGAAATTTTCACAACGGGTTTGTTTTTATTGTTAAGTCGGTAGCTGAGATTTCGCTTGATTGACGATACGACCTTAATTAAAATAATTGCCCTTCTCCATGCGTCATGAATTATGATTCATAACTCTAAGGAAACAAATGATGTTTTTGAATAACCTGTAATTTTCCAGTTTTTTGTTCTTCTTGCTTTGGTTTAAGTCGTTCTTCGGGATGAATCGTTATCCAATAAGCCTTTAATAATTAGTTTGAGGTTATTTCAAGGTTTCTATATGCTTCATACAATATGCAGTATGCGAAAAATTGTACCTCTAGATATTCTGCTAAATGATCGCAAGCTTCTTCGAGCGAATTTTCATCCAATGTGACGTCAAAATTTCCCTTAAATTCTATAAAACATCACGCTTTGAAGGGAAATACATACCGGGCAGCATTGAGAAAGCTTTTCAGCAGCTACAATTTGAACATTCATATTTCTTGATTGTTGTTTTCCTCTTGACTTTATCAATCTGAATTGAAAATGGTTCAACCAGGGTTCCATGGATAAACAGCATACGTCCTTATTGCTTTACTCCACCTCTGTAGAACTTTGAGTGAATTAATTTTAATTTGGACAATGATAGGCGCTAGATGGGTCTTTATAATTTGGTTTGGATGATTGATTGTATCTGCGTCTATTACCACTAGCTGGAGCCCGCGAGCAAGCTCAAAGATTCTTTCAACTTCGCTTTGAACTTCCACTATGATTAAAATTGTATAAAATATTTTTGTCGGTTGGACTTACATAAATGTGGTTTCG
>JACLAC010018135.1_pt1 | contig 15663 bp, 14 predicted proteins | sample 8027881 | NCBI WGS metagenome assembly JACLAC01 (sample SAMN15725517, study PRJNA655200) | protist metagenome | isolation source: fluorescence activated cell sorting (FACS) single amplified genomes of... | place: Spain: Blaines Bay Microbial Observatory, Mediterranean Sea | collected 2016-01-19
GCCCCGCGAATTTGACTACTTTACTCTTTTTGGTAAATAGTCGCGCTAGTCTCAAGGCCATTTGAGTTGCTTCTGTGCCTGAACTCGTGAAACGGATACGTTCAGCTGAAGGTACTAAATCAATAATGCGACTAGCCCATTCTAATTCTAGGTGGTGACAAGCTCCATAGTGAGTACCAAGCTGTAACTGTTTCTCTATTGCTCGGATGATATTTGGCGGGTTATGTCCTAGTAGTAGAGATCCATGACCAGACCAAAAATCGATCAGTTCATACCCACTTGCTGTCCATTTTCTCGATTTTGTAGCCCGCTCGATATAAACTGGATGCGGGTTATCGTAACGAAGATCATGAGTTACACCGTCAGGAAATAGTGATTGTGCTTGCTGGTAGAGCTGAAAATCAGCTTTAAAAGTTTTTTGATAGAGTTCTAAAATCGTCGGCATTACTTCTTTTTAATGTTTTTCATTCAATAAATGGATGCAATTCTACCATTGTTCCATTGGGGCCAACAACAGCATTTTAAAAATCAAAATTGACCTCGCACTAGATTTATTTTAACTAAGTTCAGCTGCTGATTTCTGCTATCTAATTTGATAGCTTTTTGCCAAGCTACCAAACCAAAAGTTACAATTTGATCCATACTCGCTAATTGAATTGAAAAACGATCTGATTGGAACAATCGACTACCGTCGGATATTGATTGTCCAGTTGTTTTATGGCCTAACCAGAGACCTATTGCACTAGTAGTAATCAGTGTAGCTGAGAAAAAGCGTGGGTTATCGACCTCGGCCATTGCCAATGGTGCGGCTCCAATGAATGCTCCTGCTATCCCACCGACGGCAATCAAAACCGATCGCAAACGGCTATAAGATTCCTGACGAGTTAAACGTTCAGCAAGATAGTAACCAATTGGCAAACCCACCGCTGCTGATAGCGTATAGATCCTTCCCATGTCATCTATTTCATCCCCTAGTACAATAGTTGTTAGACCGAAACCATAGAGTATACCAACTATTCCACCAGTTGAAAGTAGTTGTGCTCTACCCTGGCTAATATCACGACTCGGTATTAAACGAGAAGTTAGATAGACACTGGCAGGAATACTCATCATCATAGAAAAGCTGTAAAGCTTGTTAACAGTTCCTCTATCACGCTTTGCTTCTTCCATGCAGTTACGTTCTTGCTGTTGAAGCTGAAATTCTTCTGGACTACTGGAATAATCCATACTTACTTTTTCTTCTTGGCAACTTTTCAAACTATCTTGATCTATGTATTCTTCATCACTAAAAAAACCATGATTCGTAATAAGATAAGGAATTGCCCAACCGTAAAAGATACCTGCTAAACTACCAGCAGCTAATAAGTCTGTTTCACCTTTGTTAAACCAACGATGAGCAGTTAATTTATATCCAGTGTAGCCCCCAATAGGAGTCAGTACCATGGAAGGAATAAAAGCAAACTGTGTCCTATCAGAATCAAAAAAAGAAAGGGATAATAAACCATAAAGTGTTCCCGCATAAGCACTCCAACGAAGGGACTTGGATCGACCATATCCTAGATCAAAGTTGCGTGTGGCAAATAATGAACCAACGTAGGCTCCACCACCTGCCAACAGAACAGTACCAAAATCTACCCCATCCTCCAATTCGAGTGCGTTAGACAAACCTATACCATAAAGCCATAAACCATAGCCCAACGAATTGAGATTAAGTACTAATCGACCTTCCCGCTTCTCGCCTGTAGTTCGGTCAATATTGATCTGTTTGGACTGATTTGCAGTGTTTTCAGTTGCCTTTCGCCTAAGTTGATCTAAAGTTTCTGCTGTTAGGGCTTGTATCTGTCGTAGCCTTTTACCATCCACTATTGTAGTCATGTGCAATTGGTATTGATTACCGATTTTGACAATTTCGGCACTAACAAATCCTTCATTGCTAGGGAAAAAGTTATACTGACGATTTTCATCGGATGATATGATAAAACCAATGATGGGCGTGAGTTGGATAATCTCACCCACACCTTGATCTTGCTGAGCGTTGATCAAACCTCCATAATTTGTGACATACAAAACTAAAATTGGTAATAACAGAGAAAAACGGCATTTCATAAAAAGCTCCAATGTTAATCGAGTGCAGAAACCAACAAGTTAGAACCGGAAAGATAATTGTATGGGTATTGTATTATTTTGAATTTGGCCAGACTCATTAGAAACCTGTTTTCCTCCAGATACTACTTTATTACTGTCCGGCTGAGTCGCGTTGTGAACCAAGTAAAATCCTATCGTTGACCCAATTATACCAAAAGCAGCAAAAATTCGACTATCTTCGAATTCAAATAGGAAGGTTAACCCATTGCTAAAAACAGCTCCAGCTATTGCTCCTAGACCAAGAAGCGTCGTTCTACCAATTGTGTAACTATTGTTTTTATGTAACTGATAGGCACTACAGATTCCGACCGGCAAACCTAACATGGCAGATAATGAGTGAAAACGAGGATATTTTTGGTTCATCAATATGTGGCACAAACCAATACCATAGAGTGCACCTATAATACCATTCATTGTGTATAGTGCTGCTGCCCCTCGATTGATTTGGTGTAAATTGAATTGATTGATCAGCTGATTGGTTTGCCAAACAGTCAGAGGTACTGCCATCATGACTGACGAGACATATAGCCTTCCTTTAGTTGCCTCTGAGAGTTTCTCAACAGGTGGGATTAGATAAACTGAACCGGCTCCGTAAAGAATACCCATCAATCCACTAGAAATTAGCAAATCTGTTTCACCTTCGGAATAGAATCGGCCCTTAGTCAATTGTCGAGCAAAGACCAACCCGATGGGTGTTAGTAACATAGAAGGGATAGCCCATTTTTTTGTGTCAGCTGAATTGAAAAAGACTAGTGAGCCTAAACCATATGCTGTTCCCGCATAAGCACCCCACATCATCAGCCGAGTATGAGTGTAATCAAGTTGATATTTTTTGGTGCTATGCATGGCACCTAAAAAAGAAGTACTGGCAATTAGCATCTCTAAACCAACTTTTTGTTTATTACTATCAAGTTCGAGCAGGCTGATTAATCCTGGTCCATACAACGTGCTTCCATATAGTAGAGCGTTACCCACAAAACTTGCTCGCCCTGATGGTGGGTTAGCAGAAACACTGGCGCTGGTAATTTGTGCGGTAATTGGATCAATCTGAGCTTGACTCAATGAAAAAATACTGATCAATAAGACGAATAATAATCGGCTTGTTAATGTATTGGTCATGTTCATATTATTTGGCTATTTCCCCCTAGACTCTTCCTCATTAGGTCTCCACTGGTAATATCAACCGCACGCAAGGTAAAGATTTTCCCTTGAATAAATCCTCGAAAATCAAGATTTGATCAAAAGTAAAGAAAATTATACCCTTGTCCAGTGAATAGGCCAACAATAACCCAGATGCCAGCGATGAAGGATTCACCCAGCACCAATCCCAGAAAAATAGGGCGAGCTTTCCGGTACATCTTTAGTCCACCATTTTGAATCATCATAAATTTAACTAACCAACCCAAAAAGATAGAAAACCAGATATTATTCATTGGAAATTGACCTGGTGTGATAAAGCCGATTGGATGTAACGGCCACCAAAGGAACCTGTATTGCATATTTATCAGACTAAACATGATTAAGCCACCTAGAGCTACAAATCCGACTTGTTGCCAGTTAGTGTCTTGTGGATTAACTAGAAACCGCTCTAATTCTCGAAATGGTTCTCTGGGTGAAATAGTATGGATCCAAGACCTACCTAGTGAAGCCGCCCCTTTAGAGTAAGCTAATGTCAAGTAAGCATAAAAAGAGATAAGCGAACCTACCACTAAAGCTAGACAAATTGATAACATTAGATGTCTTCTATTCAGTGTTCCAAAGTCAGACATTTTTAAACTATTTACCAAATGAGGCATAAGAATTTCTCTCCGGTCTCGAAAGAAAATGCGCTTCGGAAATGCAATTACTGATAAGTTAGCAGCTCCAAAACGATGAGTTCCCAGTGCAGAAACAAATAGATCTGGGGCTTTAAAAGAACCATGAATAAAAAATAAGCCTCTTGTGACCAGCCAAGCATCAATCACACATACAATGGCAAAAAAGAATAAAATAGAAAACATCAAGGCAAAAGAATTTGCGCCCGCTAAAATAAGCAAAATAGATAAGCTAACCAAGCTGACAGATAGACCAACTAAGGCCCAACGGTGTTCGATTGGCTCGTTATCTTTGTTAGCTTGGGGGTGACTTCTAATTGCGTAGGAAAGGAAACGGTGAAGATGGTTACGACCAATAAAACAAAAGAAAATAAACAAAATCAGGTAAGCTCCCTTTTCTCTATACTGAACAAATCCTTGATTATAGAGATAGGAGGATATACCTGTGGCGTTTCCAATTAACCGCTCCAATTTGTAAATTAGGTAGAAACCCCATAAACTTAACGAAATTTCTAGAGACATCAGATAGGATAATCCAATGGTCGAAAGCTGAATATCGAAATCGAAAGGCTGAATAACATTCCACGGTTTTTCGGATAATATATCCCACGTACGAAATCGTAAAGGTATCCGAGGAAAAATGGGATAATAAAAGTGTAGGGTACTAATCGTGTGGATAATAACCGGTACCATAAAAGCTAGCCACATTGATTGACGACGAAAGAAGGTGTTGAATAGTGTATTGGATTCAGTAGACATTTCGGTTGGTAGCTGTACCAATGGGAAACTAAACTTTTCTTGCTCTACCCACTGGCGTCGCAAAATTGTTGACAAACACATCATCATAATCCATAAAATAAACGTGAAAATGGACCAAAAGAATAAAGGTAAAACCCAGTCTACCCAGGGTACATTAGCGTTTTGGCCTTCAAAGAAGCCTTGTACTAAACGATCACCTCTCGGTATTAGCCAATCTGGCAAATAATGATGAAATAGGCTGACCCAATCGTTTTCCGGTGTTGCGTAGTAGGTCAAGCCAACTAATGTTGGAATCATGTAAGCAGCTAACCCTAAGGTTGGCAAACTAGCAGAAACAATCATCATACACCAAATGGTGACGAGTTCGCTTGTAGTCAAAGGAGAACAAAATGGGGCCTTTTTGAGAAATACGTTTACGCATAAAACCAATACTGTAAGCAAGAAAACAGCTACGATTGGAAAATGGTGAGCTGCTAGCCAAGTGTTATTGACGTAGTAATCGTTGTATGCTTCGATTGAGCAAATTAGGATGACGCAAATTAAGCCGACAAATACTCCACGAAAGCTAACAGGATTTTTCTCAAAAATTATGCGCGTAGGTTCCATATCGATTGTGCTTAGCAAATATTTAGCAACACAATTTTAGCAAAAAACTGAAAATGTAACAATCAACCTTAGATTGTTAACGAGTTTCGTTTTTATTTGATGAATAACTGAAGCTCTGTTAGACTAACCTCATCATGAAACCTCGTAATCTAATAGGAGCCAGATAGTACGTGAAAAAATTGAAATTTACTAACTTATTGGTGTTACTGTTACTTAGTGTTTTAGTAATATCAATTGCTTCATCTCAAGAGTGGAATGTTACTCGACAAGACGACTTTGACCGGAACGATGGAATACAAGGAGATCTCAAAGCTGTTCATTTTATTGACCATAACAATGGCTGGGCTGTCGGACTACAAGGATTAGCATTACACACCACGGATGGAGGAAAAAGCTGGGAAAATATAGATTTGAAACAGGAACGGATAGGAGACTTGTGGAACGTATATTTTAGTGACGACAAAACGGGTTTCATGACGGGTACCGGTGGCATGATTCTCATGACTCATGATGGTGGTGTTTCTTGGCAAGCACCACAAGTTGAAAACCGCCGGAGAATCACAAAAACCTGGATGGTGACTGATCAGATCGGGTTTATGGTCGGAGAAAATAGTACAGTACTAAAAAGTGTAGATGGCGGCAAGTCATGGGCTGGTGAGTCGGAGCGAGTAAGAGTAGGAGAAAAACGCACTAACCTAGAAGATGTATTTTTTGTTTCTCCAAATGAAGGTTGGATCGTTGGATCTTTTGGCACAGTTATGCATACAATTGATTCTGGTCAGAATTGGGAAAAAGTGGTACTTGATGAAATTGATCACAATCTCTATTCCATTTACTTCAGTACGCCAGAACTCGGTTGGATTTCAGGTCAAGAAGGACTGGTTCTGAACACAATCGACGGTGGAAAAACTTGGAGCCAGCAGGAAACAGACGCTTATGATGATTTGCACGATATTTTATTTGTCGATGGTCAACGTGGTTGGGCTGTCGGTGGTGATATTTTTGCTCATGTCATCTTGTACACTACAGATGGTGGTCAAACTTGGGAGACGCAATCAGGTGGACGTGCCACAGCACTCCGATCCATTGCCACACACCAAACAGAATCTCGCCACCAGATTTGGATCGCTGGTGGTGCTGGAATCATTCTGAACGGGAAAGTGGAATAATTGGCGTAACTAAACTTCGGTAGGCTGTTTCGATTTTTGGTAGTTTGTGGGTAAATTTATCACCCAAATGAACTAGATGTTTGTGGGCTAATGCGTAAAATTTTGATCCGGCTGAGTAGCCCAAACCCAAGTTGTGCGTCGTCATCAAAATTGATTTTCCTGATGACCGAAGTTCTTCAATTCGATCAAGTAGCACACTGATAGAGACTTGATCAAGCCCAGAAAATGGTTCGTCTAAAAGTAGGGTGTGCGGGTCGTTCAGGAGTGCTTTCGCAATCATGAATTTCTGCATCATACCACGCGAGAAATGACAGATTGGTCGATCAGCCTGATCGCTTAAGCCAAACTCTGATAGTAAGTTGTCAACTCTTTGTTCGAGGTCTTTTGTTCTGTAGAGGTTACCCAAGAACTTTAAGTTCTCTCTAGCTGTTAAGTTGGGATATGCTAGAGGTTCATGCATTACCAAGCCGATTGCTTGACGGAATTTGCTCAGTTGTTTATATACCGATTGGCCACGATAAAGAATTTGGCCATTGGTCAATGGTTCAAGAGTGGAAATAATTTTGAGTAATGTACTTTTTCCTACTCCGTTTGGACCAAAAATAACCGTTACTTGTCGGCTGGGTAGTGAAAGATTGATATTTTCCAGCAAGTTCATGTAGCCAATTTTTTTGCAAAGCTGCTCTACTGAAATCAAAATCACCACCAATCAATAGGCACGAGCTTTTAAGTTTAATCGCCACAGGATGTCAATTAGGATTGACAACCAACTATCGAATCTAAAATCCTTATTTGCTCCAATATATATTGACTTGTTCTTGGCTATTTCGCAGCAAATGCCAATATGACAGATTACTCTACTAAAGCTAATGTCTACAGTATCACGCTGCTGGATAACGAAACGCACAGTTACCATACAAATGAAAAGACCATTATGTGGCGTGAAGTATTGTCTAAACATGAAAAATATATAGATCACGGTCTAAAAGAGGTAAATTAACCCATGTACCACCTGCCAAGTGGCTTTCTGCTACGCCGATACATGCTTCAGTGATATGATGAGTTAGCTGCACGTTTCCTTTCGTGGGCTGACCTGTAGCTCTAGATTGAACTAAATCCTCTAAACATCTGACAACAGGGCTCGTAAGTCTTACTGTTTTTAGTGGTTCTTCCTTCCAGCCACCTCGATCATTTTCCCTACGCAGTACAGCCAAGGAACCGTTATTGAGTAGACGTATGCAGCCTTCGCTACCTAACACCTCAAATTCCCATTTCCCTGCAGGAACTGTATAGGCATCGATATTACCTGCAAATCGTAATTGATATACAGCCCTTGGGTCATGATCAATATGTCGGCCAAAAAAGGAGGACTCCCGTGGTAAAAGATCGCCACGTATGGCTTCAATCGTTGGGTCCCCGATCAAAAAAGAGATTGTATCTATAGAATGAATGTGGCCGTGCATCAAAGTTGAAGGTGCATAATGAACAACTGAAAGAATTTTGCCAATCGAACCAGAAGCTACAGCTTTACGTACCATAGCATATCGATTATCAAAACGGCGCAAAACACCTGTGTTAAATTTCAAATCATCACGTGCGACAACTTTCAAAACTTCGTCTGCTCGTTTCATAGACGAAGCCATTGCTTTTTCCACGTAAAGCATAGGGATATTCATCTTTGCCAAGGCAACAGTCAAATCAGCATGGCTATCATCTCTATGGTCTGGACCTGGAGATGAATTAGCAGGCTTGGGTAAGCATGCGGCAGTACAGACGGCTACTAGATCTGGTTTTTCGACCTCAATCATTCTACCAAAATCCTGATAAACAGCCTCGATTCCCCAACGTTTGGTAAAAGCAGTACGTTTTTCCTCTATTATATCAACACCTGCAACCAACTCTAGATGAGGACTATCTTTAGTTGATGCGGCTATAGAATACGGATACTTTGTGTGTCCTTCATCATCAATAGTACTACCCATTCGACCAAGACCAATAATAGCTACACGAGTTTTTCTACTCGGCATTTGCCACCTCATTTTTAACTGAAAATTCGATCACATAAAACACATTTAGCAAATGGAAACAAGGCCGGTCTCAAATACGTACTTTTTGACCTACAACTCAGCTAGTTTTTGTTAACTTGTTCAGTATAAGACAGACAGCAAGCAAGAGTTGTTTCAAATTATATCTACAGCCATTTTCTATGCCGATTAGGCATTAATACGATTAGTTCAAAAATAATGATGAAACATAAAAACAAGGAAGGGAAAAATTACATCAGATGAAACAGCACATAGAGAACCTGTATTTTTAAAAGCCGGAAACTGGAATGGAACAGATACCCCAATAGGTTAGGGTCGATCTAAGCCAAGCGAGTCTCAGAAGAAATAGCTATCAAATCTGATCCGACTTCCTAAAACCTATTTTTTCCTATTAACTAGCCGTGTGTTCTCTGAAACAAAAGAGTCAAGTCAGATGAGACTTACAATTAATATTTACCCGCAAGGTAAACAGTTTCTTCTAAAATGCTGAGCAATTAGGAACCTATAGCACATACGGCTTTCTCTGCTGCATCTGATAAGCTATCAGCGGTCATAAGCTCAAGCCCTGATTCTGACAAGATTTTTCGACCCATTTCAACATTTGTTCCTTCTAGGCGAACAACCAAAGGAACGGTTAGATTGACCTGCTTAATGGCTTCAACAATACCATTAGCAATAGTATCGCACTTCATGATACCACCGAAAATGTTGACCATTACGGCTTCTACCTTGGGATCGCTCAGGATCAACCTAAATGCATGGGCCACAGCCTCCGTGGTCGCACTACCACCAACATCCAGAAAATTTGCAGGTTCCGCGCCATAGAGTTTGATAACATCCATGGTAGCCATTGCTAAACCAGCTCCATTAACCATACAACCGATATTTCCATCCAAACTGATATAACTCAGTCCGGACTCTTTTGCTTCAAGTTCTCTAGCATCTTCTTCGTTTTTATCCCGCAACGTTCCAATCTTCTCGTGACGGTACAAGGCGTTATCGTCAAAATTGATTTTTGCATCTAGAGCTAAAACTTCGACTCCACGTTCTCCGGAAACGATAGCCAAAGGATTGATTTCCATCAGGGAACAATCACACTCAACAAAGGCTCGGTAAACGTCAATAATCAAATTGGTCGCAGGCCGAATCACCTCGTTTGGCAAATTCAATCCGAAAGCCAATTGACGCGCCTGAAAAGCTTGTAGGCCGACGGCAGGGTCAACACTTTGCTTGACAATTTTTTCCGGTGTTTCTTCAGCTACCTTTTCAATATCTACTCCACCTTCTTCGCTGGCCATCAAGGTAATACGAGAAGTTTCCCGGTCAATGACTAAACCTAAGTAGAGCTCATTCTTGATATCACTCGCTTCAGCTACCAAAACTTGTCGTACCAGTTTCCCTTCTGGACCAGTCTGGTGAGTAATCAACTGCATACCCAAGATTTCATCAGCTCGTTCGCGAACTTCGGCTGGATTCTTAGCTAACTTAACACCACCGCCTTTGCCACGGCCACCCGCGTGAATCTGGGCTTTGACTACGTACAAACCTACATTGAGCTTCTTGGCAATAGCTTCGGCTTCTTCAGGAGTTTTGGCGACTCCTCCTTGAGGCACTGGCACACCAAAAGAATCTAAAATATCTTTGGCCTGGTATTCATGGATATTCACTATTTTAACGATTCCCTACTAAAATTTGCGTTGGTCAGTGTAACACAAGCCTCGATAATTAACAACCGAATTTAGTTTGAGGGGTTAGGCAAATTTTTATCATAAACGATTATCTTTTTGGATATTTATTTGTCGAAGTCCACTTGACTGATTTTGTAGTTCCAATCATCTGTACAAAATGATAAGCCACTTGGAAAATACTGTTTTGCTTGTTATAGTAAGGAACAAGTTCCAAGGTAATACAACGGCTTGATGTATGTACAAGCGAGTGCTATCACTTCAGCGCCTGTATGAGGAAGCATATAGTCAATGATTTTGTTTCGGCTTGTTTTTTATTTTCTTTTGATTGGTTCTTTTTGTAGATTGGCTAATTCGCAAATTTCGATTTACCTCGAGTCAAAAACCAATGAAACTGAATTAGAGGTAACCGCTCAAGCTATACGACTTTCTGTTTTTAATCAGCTTGATCAGGTTTCTAATGTAAAAACCTACGAAGGAAACATCCATTTACCTGACGAAATCTTAAAAATGGACAAAGTTGAGTTATTAAGTATACGTAGGCAGACTGGATTGGATGGGCTAATCAAAGTCGAAATCCAGAGCCATCAGAATCACAGTAATTTATTGCTACTGACTCTTAGTTTGATTGATTTCTCAGCTGGCCAAATTGTGTGTAATCAAAACTTCGAAGATCGTTTTGGAATTAGTTTACTGGCAAAAATTGAGGATCAAGTATCTAAGTTCCTACCCGTACTGATCCATTACTACGATGCCAAATTGTCGATTATTTCTGAACCAAGCTCAGCGGAAATCTGGTTTAATGATCAAAAGATTGGCCAAACACCTAGTCGGAGTTTAGCGGTGCCGGCTAATCATCCACACCAACTCGAAATCAAGAAGAAGGGCTATGTAACTCACCGAAGAGTTGTGAAAATTCAGTCCGGCCAACACCTATTGGTTGATATTGACTTGATTGACCAAATTACCGATCAATTACTACAAAAGCAACGCCACTTAGATTCCATGAATTTCAGCCTTGGTTCGCAACTCCACCTTCACTCACTAAATCAGTCTATTCTAAAAGTCTTACCAGCGACTTCTTTTCGTTATTTATCTAAGTTTGGTACTTGGCAATTTGGATTTGATTTTAGTTCCACCAGCTGGGAAGGAAAACAAAAAATTGATAGTGTATTGGGTCCGAATACTGGAAATTCAAGATTCACTTTTCAGATGAATCGCTTTGTTTTCCTAAGCCAGTATAACCTAATAGAATGGACCAACCAACTCGATTTGTACGTTGGTCTGCAATTGGGGATTACCAGTAGTCAATTTGATTACCAAACTACACCGATAATCGACCGTAGATTAACCGAATTAGAAACATCTAATCCGGTAGCCGGTGTTGAGGTTGGTAGTCGTATTTATTTTGGTCATCACTTAAAAATGCAGTTATTTACAGGGGCAGAATTTAGCGGTACAGTTATTTATTACCAAAAACAGGCCAATTATTGGGGCGATTCGACTTATCAAAAACAGACCATTTCTCTTAATCGGTTTTACTTTGGTTTAGCTGGAACCTATAGCCTATGGCCGAAGCGAAAAAGACAGAACTAGAAAAATGTGTGAAAATAATAGCAAACTGATTGGGTGTTTTATATGGATAGGTGCCATTTTCACAGCAATTCTATTGGTTGGGTGTGAGTTGATGGACGATTCCACGCCCGAAGAATCATTGGATTCAGAAGGAGTTTCTTTGGCTCGGCAGTCCGATACTTTTTTACAAAACCGTCTTTTTTATCAAACGATCATGGTTGAGTTAGAAATCACACCCAATACACCAACTCCTTCTTTCGCTTGGCGTTCCACTGGGTCGAAATATATGAGAATCGGAATCTTTCAGCAAAAAATTGATTTGGATGACCGGACAATTGCAAATCCAATTGATGCAGTATGGACATGGCATTCAGGCTTGGCTCGGGGCAGAGAAGGTAACGTTAGCTTTAGCGATGGGGCAGATGTGCGTAATAGTATAATCTTGGGCGCGTCGACCCCACTACCTTCAGGCGACTACTTCATTGCTTTATGGGGATACAACGACAATCATGATCTCATCTATTCCAGTCAAGAATACCGCTACTTAGTACCTTAGCAAGCAAAGCTCCTAAGTAGCTCTCAAGGCTATTAAAGAAATCATTCGCCCATCAGTAGATTCAGATCGATAGGAATAAAAGAGTTCGGGGCAACATGCTGTACAATCTGTGGCCATCGAAATCGCTTTATTGGACATTCCTTGTCGTTGTAACTGGATCTTGTTGGCAGTAGGCAAATCCAGAAATTTTCTATTTATCCTTACGCTTTCCCCAAAGTTGTCAACAAATCGATCTGCTAAATGTTCACTGACTTGATAACAACACTTTTGAATAGATGGACCCAAGTGAGCTTGGCAGTCTAATGGCAGTGTCCCGAAATTTTTTCCCATCTTCAACAATGTTTTACTGGCAATATGAGCTATTGTTCCTCTCCAACCCGCGTGAGCGATACCAATGATAGATCGTTTTTGGTCGTGAATGAATACAGGAACACAATCAGCTGTAAGAATAGCTAAACCTAAGTTAGCCTGATCCGTGATCATGGCATCCGCTCTCGGACGGCCCGTTAATTCATGGCTTACCTGAATCACTCGATCACTATGTATCTGCTGACAAAAAACAATTTTCGACAATATATCACCTAACTTCTGACGATCGAAATATCTATATGTGGTCAAAGTAATTAAGTTATTAGTTGGGCGAGCCCAACTAGCCGACTGATAATGATCAGGCATTCTTGTTATTTCGTTTCTGGATGTGTTTTTTGATCAAACTTTTTTATGGCATTGACTATAGATTTTGCAATTTTCTTTTGTCGTTTATCAGAGATGAGTTGATTGTGTTCAGTGAGATTAGACAGAAAACCTAGCTCGATGAGAATAGCCGGCATTTTGGTATCCGCCAGTACCCGGAACGGAGCCCTCTTTACGCTGCCATCTGGAGCGTTTACATTTCGATCTTTAACATTTAATTCCGTAACTAAAACTGATTGTGTGATTTTAGCAGCATCCCAACTAAATCTCTCACTTCCTCGCTTGTGCAAACTACTTTCGATAAAGTTAATCACATCTATTTCTTCTTTTTCGTTTTCCCGTACAGCCAATTTTGCCGCTTGTTCATCACTCGGCTGCAGATCAAAAATATAGCTTTCCATGCCGAATATTTTCTGATTAGTGTGAGCATTACAATGAATACTAACAAATAATGTTTGATCTGGTGGGTAAGCGTTTGCTATCTGTACCCTCTCAGGCAAACTGACATACCTATCCGTATCACGAGTCAAATGAACCGCGTATTTGGATTTTTTCAGCTCTTGGTATAATTTTAAGGAGATTGCCAGAGTGACTGTTTTTTCTTTGGTTTTCCAAGGGCTGATACAACCCGTATCTCTCCCCCCGTGCCCAGGGTCAATCACTACAGTTTTTAGCTTATAGCTAGGCTTAGCAGACACCGGGCCCGCCCAAATGTACATGTGTGGCACACACACAGCCAATGAAAGGATTATCTTCCAAAAAACCAGGTGGCGAAATTGGGGTTTATTACGTACTAGAATCAGAAATACAGCAGGCATATAACTACTGTTGTAGAATTAGTCAGCCTTTTTTCGGTTATTCTTTTTCGTCGTTTATCTCTGGGGTAGAAAACAAAACTTTCCTACAAACTGGGCAACGCATAATCTCCTGCCGACGCGGAATTTCACCAGCCAACTGTGGAGGGAGTTTCATCTGACAACTCCCACAAGCCCCATCAATAATTGGAGCCACATAAGTGTCTTGTCGGCGCTTCATCCAGAGTTGATATTGGTCAAAAATCTGCCGATCTAAATCTTGACAAAGTATTTTCCTCTGTTTTCCCATGGCCTTAATACTTTTTGTCAGTTCTGCTTTCTCTAATTCATAGGCTTTTTTGCGGGACTTTTGTTCGGTCTTCTGGATTTTTAATTGTTCAGAGGTTTCATCAAGTTCGACCTTCAATTGATCAATTCGCTCTAGTAGCCCTAGGGTATGATCCTCTAATTCCGCTTCCTTCTGATCTAAAAATTCGATCTCTTTATCTAGCGCCTCATATTCCTTGTTGGTTTTGACACTTCGCATCTGCATCGTCAATTTATTTCTTTTCTCGTCCAGTTGTTCAATCTCGCCCTGAATCGAACGCTGAGTTTTTTCCGCTTCAGAAATTTCAGTTTTTTTTGCTTCAACTGCTTGTTGGAATGTGTCCAGAGCACTATCCATTTTTTGGATTTCTTGAGGTACGCTCCTTGTATGGCGGTGAATACTGAGGGCTTTAGCATCCAACTGTTGTACGTCGTAAAGGCGGGCAAGTTGTTCGTGCAGATCAGTCATGAGTATACGAGCTCCTGTCTATTTTTGTCGAATCTTTTGTTAGCTTTGTTTGATAAGTCTAGAGTTATGAATAACCACGTGGTCTTTCCAACAAATAAGCGAAAAATATGCCCAGTTCATACAGCAATATCAGAGGTACTGCCATTAGCAACATTGAACCAGGATCGGATGGGGTCAATAAAGCGGACAAAACAAAAATACCAATGGTAGCAAGACCTCGTTTCTCTTGAAAACCATTGGTATCAATAGCACCTATCCAAGCTAGAAAAGCCATTGCAATCGGGAGTTCGAAGGCTATACCAAAACCTAGTAATAATTGTAAAATGAAGTTGAAATATTGCTCGATGTCCCAGTTATTAATCATGCTAGGATAGAGCTGCGCAGAAAAATCAAACACTACAGGCACTACAATGAAAAAAGCAAACAAAGCTCCACCAAAAAAAAAGAAAAGGATAATAAAGAAGAGAGGCAATAAGACTTTTTTTTCGCGCGAGGTTAGGGCTGGCATGATAAACGCCCAAACTTGATATAAGACAACCGGGGAAGCCAATAAGGCGCCGAAGGTCATACTGACTTTTAGGTAAGTAGTAATGCCACTCAAAGGGCTTAACTTCATTAGAGTCGCATTCACACTAGAAGCGCTTGCTCGAAGAGTAATAGCCAGAAAGCCAAACAAAGAAGCGGAAGGACCGTTAATCTTATCGATCAGGCTCGCTAATAGAACATTAGTAGAAAGGTCTAGTGGTAATCGCAGAATTCTTTCTATAGGCTTACCGAAAGACAGGCTAATCAACATGAAAAAGCCAACTGTAATCAATGAAACGATAACCCGCCTGCGAAACTCCTCTAAGTGTTCGAGGAACGTCATTTCTGCCGAAGGATCTATCGCATCCGCTGGCATTAGTTATCGACCCGACTTGCTGTCGGATTCTGTACTATCAACTGTTTCTACAGCCTGTGTGATGTCTTGCTGTATTTCTTTGCCCGCATTTTTGAACTCTCGAATTGCTTTGCCAACTGCACTGC
>JACLAC010001210.1_pt1 | contig 15661 bp, 13 predicted proteins | sample 8027881 | NCBI WGS metagenome assembly JACLAC01 (sample SAMN15725517, study PRJNA655200) | protist metagenome | isolation source: fluorescence activated cell sorting (FACS) single amplified genomes of... | place: Spain: Blaines Bay Microbial Observatory, Mediterranean Sea | collected 2016-01-19
AGAGGGAGAAGTCGAAGGGGAAGAGTTGATTCTAATTCTTTAGCTCTTTCTTGAACAGTAGACATGAGAATCTGATTTGATTTGGCATGGCCGTAAAGAATGGAATTGGTCATCAAACCAGTTTTGGCTTCAATCAATTGACCACATAGCCCATGCCAGAGTTCCTTTTGAAGGGAAAAGAGTCGAAACTGATTCCAAAAATTCCCTATCAGCCATCCGTCTGTATTAAGTAAGTCCTGCAACTGTAGCAAGAGGCTTGTCGAATCAAAGGAACTAGAGGCACCAGAGTGGTCAAAAGCATCAAGAAAAATCAGGTCATAGGGACCACTTAGGACATTGATACTCTGAGTCACATCCACTACCACAACTTTTAATCTAGAATCATTTGGAAGCCCGAAGTGTTCATATGCTGCTTCGATCACTAGTGGGTTGATCTCAATTGCCGTTTGCTGGATTTTTGAAAAATGATGGTAGAGAAAATTTGCTACAGATCCACCACCCAAACCGATATGAAGCACATTTTCGAGTTGGGGTACCAAAGCAATTGCCGCTAACATTTGTCTAGTATAGCGCAGGAGAAGGCAATCAGGTTGCAAGGTAGAACAAGCACTTTGGACAATCAAATTACCAAATCGCAGTTCTTTTCTATCAAGCTTTTCCCAGACTTGTACAGGTACTCCATTATATTCCTTCTCAAACAACAGTTTCTCAGGAAGACTTTGAAACAAATATAGACTCAAAAGTAGATTTCAAGAATTATTGGTGAGAAAACATTTGTGAATTGCAAAAAAATTGTTCGCATGTGGTATGTCATTTGTAGTACCATTGCAAGGTCATTAGACCAAGAACCTATGTGAAGGTTCATTACAATCTGGACAGGATGTCTCGATGGAAGCTATGGATGGTTGCCAGTCAACCCAAAGTTTCTAGGGACCACAATGAGTCAAAACATTAAATTGCACGTCGACTCTGAGCGTAAAATGGCTGTAGAAGACGTGATATCACTGCTAAAATTGCTACGCAGTGACTTGGAAGTAGAGGTGATAACTAAGTCTAATAGACCTTCAAATCGATTGTCTGCGGGTGCAGTGTTATTAAACGAAGTAGCCAAATCACAGCCAAATAGACCAGACGAAGAATTAGAAGAATTGAATGAAATTGGCTCCCTACTAAGTGCTGTTACGCGGAGGTCTACATTCGGGGAACTCGAAACAGCCTAATTATTAAGTTTAAAGCGCGACCACCTTCGCTTATATGAAGCAATAGCTTTGAGTTCTAATTTCATGCCCGCCCTGAGGGCTAAGTGAAAGGCACCACTAATGGAGACTCTTGGTGTCGAGGTGAAAATCTCCATTAGTAACCCCACTTCTGCTACGGATAGGGTTTGGTATGGAAGAAGAGGAATAAACTCGTCTGCGTTGAGATGTAAATGGTAAGCTCTTGCAATCTCCTTCCAAGTTTCTCCATCCTCCCTCAAATCTTGTATCTCCCTTTTCTCAGTTGGGGACAATTCTGACCAGCTTCTTTGCCATACAATTCCCTCCTCTTTTGCCCAACGCCTGAGAACTTTCAAACTAACTTCAAATTGTTCAGCAATTCTTTCAGGCAGTTCACCTTGCATCAGCTTCTGAACGATAAGTGTTCTGTCTTTTTCAGTATCCTTTTTACGATGAACTTTGTGTTTTGAGACAGTATCTTTGTTACGTAGAAGGTTCTCAATACCTTTCAGCTCAGACTTTGATGTTGAGAATTTGCTGACTAATTCTTCATGAGAAACACCTTTGTCCAGCTCAATCGCAATTTCAATGCGTTGTAATTCGTCCAAAGGCATTTCAGTCCACGGTAAATAATTTCAGATTACTTATAATGCGCTGTCAAAATGGAGTAGGATTGTTTGTGGGGTAAAAATCACCTCCAATTTATTATTTCTACTCATTCCAGTCAAAGGGAACTCCTTGTCTCATTTGCAAGATTGTGCTCTGTTGCGGGGCATAGTTAGCGAAGTAATCTCCTCCACGTTGCAGCTGCTGAGTCTTAGGCACTTTGTAATTGCCTGAGGGGATTGGATGTCTTTCGCCTGTTAAAGCATCACACCCTGTAAATACAAAAAAATCAAAGAAAAGTGTAATGATACACAGTAAGTTCTTCTTTATCATTCGATCTCTCAAATGCTCTCTCAAACTCTAAATTTGTTTTAGAAACTTTTTTTAACAACACCATTCAAAAATCAGAAAAGTTTTCTACGAGTGATTTAGCAATTCAAGGGCCTGCCTGTGTAAATCAAGATTTGCAGCTGCTAATGCGGTACCGTTCCATCCCATTTGAATTGGTTCACCTGACCAGTCTGTCACAATACCCCCAGCTTCCTGAATAATTACAACCAACGCGGCAATATCGTAAAATTGCAATGAAGCTTCCGCTACTAGCTCAACCCAACCACAAGCTAGTGCACCATAATTAAAACAATCTCCACCATATCTTTCAACTTGCACAGATTTCGATAAATTTTGAAATTGATTCATTTCTGCAGTTGAAAAAATGGCTGGAGACGTACATACCAATCGTGATTCTTGAATCTTCTGGATTGAGGAAGTTGAGCAGCGCTTGCCCTGATAATAAGTGCCTCCTTCAATGGTTGCCCACCAACGCTCCTGAGACATTGGGAGATCCATTAAACCCAATAAAAAATCATCCTGAGTAATCAAGCCTAACAATGTACCAAACAATGGATTCCCTGTAATGAAACTTCGTGTTCCATCAATCGGGTCAATCACCCATTGATATTTGGAAATTAGATTCTCATCAGCTTCCTCCTCACCAATTATTCCATAGTCTGGGAATTCTGAACGAATTCTTTCACGAATCAGTGCTTCTATTTTTTTATCAGCAATCGTCACCGGTGAAGCATCTTCCTTATCCATCACTTGAAGATCACTCCTGAAATATTGCCTGGAAAGAAGCCTAACTTCATCTAGCCAATTCTGAGAAGCTTCAATCCACCTAGGATCCATAAACTATTTGACATGAGTGTAAAACGAGAAATTGAATTCAATGAACTACCATCATTTTTGCAGTGCAACGTTGCCGCAACCTAAATCTGATCTGAATAAAAAAATTGAACCATAGATAACTTGATTCTTACTAAACTAGCAAAGCCTTATTAATACTCAGGCTGTTTTTAGCTCATAGAATGCCTACCCCCTAGATCGATAAAAAGAGCAATTTCCCCATACCCGGTCTGAACTATTTCAAGTCTCAATTTAGTTTTCGTTAAAGATCTGATTTAAAGTTTGGGTATAAATCATGTTTTTTAATCCTTTGATTGTATATTTTCTAAAATTGTGGCAGAAGGGAAACCTTCGTTAAATTTTAAAAACCATGGGGGGGGACATAATGGACTGGACAACTATCACGATTGGTCTACTTGGCGGCCTGGGGCTCTTTCTCTATGGTATGGAGAAGATGAGTGACGCACTCAACCAACTTGCTGGTGATGGGATGAAAAGAGTTTTAACAACTCTTGCTGGTGATCGAGTCAGGGGACTACTAACTGGGACTGTTTTTACAGCGGTAACTCAATCTAGTTCTGTCACAACTGTAATGTGTGTGAGTTTTGTGGCGGCTGGTTTGATGAGTTTCCCTCAGTCCATGGGACTGATTCTTGGAGCAAATATTGGCACTACAATCACCGCTCAGCTAGTAGCCTTCAAAGTAACTAAGTATGCAATGTTTCTTGTTGCAGGAGGTGTTCTTCTGCAGATGATTAGTAAGGGAGACAAGACCAAACAATGGGGGAGAGTCATACTCGGTCTTGGTCTACTGTTTGTTGGAATGAATACTATGGGGGATGCAATGAAACCATTGCGTACCTACGAGCCGTTTATTGAATTAATGCAGCAAATGGCCAACCCTTTCTTGGGTATGATGGTGTCGGCTATTTTCACTGCACTTGTTCAATCAAGTTCGGCAACTATGGGAGTTGTTATTGCCCTGGCGACACAACAACTGATCTCATTTCCAGCAGGTTTAGCCCTAATTTTAGGAGCTAACGTTGGAACATGCGTGACTGCAGGTTTATCTGTTATTGGAAGAAGTACGGAGGCAAAGCGTGTTGCAGGAGCCCATGTTTTTTTCAACCTTGGGGGAGCTCTACTAGTGTTACCATTCTTAGGTTTGATTGGTAACGCTATTGGGCCTGAGAACGCTGAGTCTGCTGACTTGACCAGAGCAATCGCCAACACTCATACCTTCTTCAACATCGGTATGGCAATTTTGTTTCTACCATTTCTAACTTTCATCGCAAAATTCCTGAACAAAATTATTCCTCATGAAAAAGTGGAAGCAAAAGCTGGGGTGTACGTAACAGCTTTGGAACCAGATCTATTGAGCGCACCCTCTTTGGCAATAGCGGCTGTTACAAAGGAGCTTGAGCAACTTGGCAAGCTAGTTTTAGTGGTTTATCGAGACCTTTTGCCAACATTACTCTCTGATGATCCAAAGAAGCTTAAAATACTGAAAAGTAGTGATGATGAGATTGATAAAATGCACAACGAGTTGATTGAATACCTAACTGAGCTTGGCAGAAAACCGTTATCCCCTGAACAACAGGATGAACAAATGCGCCTTGTCAAAATGGCAGATGAACTGGAGCATATTGGCGATGTGCTTGAAACAAACATCAGCCGATTGATTGAACAGAAACAGGAAAGCAAAATTAATTTTGACTCCGAGTCTACGAAATTATTGTCAGAATATCATGAAATGACACTTGAAGCTCTTGAAAAGACTGTTTCAGCTCTAGGTTCAGAACATGGTCAGTCTGCAGAATCCGTGATTGGTATGAAGAAGAAATTAAAGGCCTATGCGGAGAAAGCACATTCACAGGAAGCAAAAAGACTGGCAACGATGGACGGTGGAGGCTTATTGGTATACGGTTTGGAAATCGACATGATTGAGAAGATGGAACAGGTCTTTAGACATTCTCGTAGACTGGCTCGGCATATTCTGAAGCTTGAAAAGGCTGCTTTAGCGGCCTGAATTGTATCAACTTCGAGAGATGAACGCTATTTCCTCAAAAGGATCATTTCTCAAGAATTATTACCTTCGGGCAAGGAGGCCTTTGCTACCTCTGAAGTGAGACTCGAGACCGTTTACCATTGCATCAGCAATTTTTTGGCGATTTCTGTAATCCAAGACCATTCTGCGATCTTGGGAGTTATTCAAATTTGCCACCTCAACCAAAATAGATGTTGGAATTTTACTGTAGCGTAAAATTGCGGGGAGAGATTTTTTTCCTCTGCGTATGATGTAGCCACGAACAGTATTGTTGCGATGTGTCACCCACTTCGCGTCTCGGAAGCTATGGATAAGCGTTTTGCCCAACTCCTTACTGTATTTTTCAGACAATTGATTGTCATCTTTATTGAAAGTTACTCTTCTAATGTATTCTTTTCGCTTCGTGTAAACTGATTTAATCACACCAAAAGCACGACTTCGGACACGGCGGTCTGGATAATAAATCATGGCACCTCGTAAAGAGGCGTGTAATGCATCCCCGTGAACGCTTATCAAAACAATCTGATCGGAAGGCACCCCCTGTTTGCGTAGTTTCAGATAAATGTGATTAACTAAAAAGACACGCATGTTAACTCCTACTCTCGCACTCCCTAAATCGTAGCGCGGGCTGACTAAGAGTTCTTCATCACGATCAACTTTTTCGCTGAGGTATTTAACAGGCCCACTCTGGCTTTTGTCCCTAACCGTCTCATGAACAACAAATCCGGATTTTTTCAATTCTGGCAACATTCTCTGAACGATGTCATAAACGACATCATCCTCATAAACTCTGTCTCCTTTTTTGGGATCTCCCTTAACTGCACCTGGATCAATTCCACCGTGTCCAGCATCAAGAATGATGTGGATTTGATCTTTGGTGCGGACAATATTCTTTGAGGATTTGCTCTTGGATTTTTTTTTCTTGATTGGGGCTTGTTTAACTTCTTCTTTTTTTGCCTCTTTTGCAGATTTTTTTGCAATCTGAGGCAAAACTTTTTTAAGGTGAACATCTGGTGCTGGTGGAGGAACTGGTGGGGGTTTTATTTGCAGTTCCTCTTCATCATCATGCTCAACTTCGTAATCATTTTCAGCAACCGTCACGATCCCCCCTCCACCAGATAAATCAAGATACTCATCACTTACCCATTCAAGTGGGAAACGAACGAGTTGTCCAGCCTGGACCAACCTTGCGTTGTTTATATCATTTAGCTCAAGAAGTTCTTTGGCCATCCGATCCACCTCTTCGTGCAAGAGACGACCGGTAAATCTTGCTACTACCGATGAATATATAGTGTCTCCAGATAACATCTCATAGGCTGCAAAACGCCTTCCCCTAGAATCAGCTTTCACCAACAACGGTTCTTTGACTTTAAGAGGTTGTAACTCCAACCCCTCTCTCAACCAATCCCAAGGAACCTCAACAACATCCCCAATTTTGAGAGAACGACCTTGGTTCCTAAGTTTATTATGTCTAATGAGGTGTCTGGCTCCGATATTTCTCTTAGCAAACACCCCAGAAATCAAACTAACTGTCTCCCATCTGTAGGTTACTCGGTGGCGCCATCCCCCTGCGCCGCTTGCGTCTTCTGGAAACATTGCTTTCAAAGCGGCTCCCTGTAGCGCATCATTCAAAGACCAAAACGGGATGGGAACAAAGCGATGTTGATAAAGAGGCTTGTTACCATTATATTTTATAATTTTTTTGTGATCATTACGCCAATCATCAAGAACTCTTTTGCCCATCTTGTATGTTCCTTCACCAGTTCTTGGCTTGATCAAAACTTCAAAGCTGTTGTTTGCCCTTCTGACGCGCATTACGTCTTCATCATTAAAGGTAAACTCTTGATAATTTTTTGTTTTTTTTGCCTCAACTGCAATCGGCAAGAGCACCAGGAAACATAATATAATATGGAAAAGCAAAGCTTTTGGATACATGAAAACAGGCTTCGTTCAAGTTCACAAAGTGGGGAGCACATCATGCGCGGTAGGCCATCCAGGCAGAATCTAAATAAGTTACATTTGACAAGAACTGTGCCAACAATTTATGGAGAAATTTATGGGGTTGCACGGTCGTGTTCTCGCACAAAATAGACGTGCGCGTTTTGAATATGAAATCCTGAAAACCTTCGAAGTGGGAATTGAACTTAGAGGAACAGAGGTCAAGAGTATTCGGGAGGGAAAAATCAACTTGAGCGAGAGTTACTGTCGCGTAACTGAGTTAATGGAAGGCTGGCTGATGCAGTGCCATATTTCTCCTTATGATTTTGGAAATCGACACAATCATGATCCAGTACGTCCAAGAAAACTACTCCTGCATAAGGGGGAGTTACGTAGATTATACGGGCAGATTCGTGAGGCTGGACTTACAATTGTCCCCCTGAAAGTTTATTTAAAGAAAGGTCTTATCAAATTAGAGATAGCCTTGGTAAAAGGGAAAAAAATTCATGACAAGCGTGAAACTCTAAAAAAGAAAGAAGTAAATCGAGAGATGGAAAGAGCTCTCAAAGCAAGGGACTGAGAATATTACCAGAGTCCCCTCAAAAGTTTGGCTAGCGCTAAGCCTTGTTGCAAGTGTTAAAACCCAGAGTCTTTAAAAACTTAAAGAGTCTTTGGGGAGTCTCTCCAAAGATTGGCAAAGATCCTTCACTTAACTACCGCAAGTGGGCCTCCAAGAATCTGATCTTTAATTTCTTTTCCCAGAAAGTATGCGTTTTCAATTCAATTTATTGTAGATTCACTATGTTCATTCAGTATTTCATGCAAAAGGTGATTTTTCTTAATTAAATTAATTATCTTTTGGAATCTAAGAGTCAAAGTCATGCACTAGTTGCCGTCCAGATCAAACCCAAAAGTTGGTAAATAAACTTGCTAAGTTGTTTCAAAAAGCGAATTGAATAATTAACAGAGAAAATTTCTAAATCCACGAATAATGGCACAAAAGATCTAAACAACTTAAATCATTTAACACAGGAGGAACCACATCAGCTATTGCCCATACTATTGAAAGAAGAACTGCAAGGCTGGGTTCAAGCTTTGCTAGGTAACAGTAATGAAAAAAATCCATCTAATGAGTTTGTTTCATGAAGAAATCATTTATTTTGCTGGTGCTGGTTACTATGGCATTTTTTTTTGTAAAACCCGTTTCTACAAAGACTTTAAAGACTGAAGAAATTTCCGCAATTCTCAACACTTATTCAGAAAATCAACTTCGTTTTCGCAGGGACTTTTCACAAAAAGAACTAGAACTGAGTGGTGATTTTGAACAATTACGACCCCATGGAAGCAATTGGTCCTTTGAACTCAGAAGCCAAGAATATTCTATATCTTGTGTGATGAGTGAGGAAAAGGCTATGAATTTTGTCGAAACTGGGCGGGGAACAAATATCTTCCTGACTGGCAGAATCAAAACGGTGCGCAGAAACGATGAAAATAGCAATAAACTGATTTTAGAATTGGATCAATGTCGGATAAGGTTATTGTCTGAAAATCAGAATGTCTCGATTCATTTGGAGGGGCGTTGGAAAGGATGCAACATACGGATTGGCAAAAATAAATATAATGGTAAATCTTGTAGTCTTTATGTGACGATTCGCAAGCAAAACAAAGGTCTCATAATAAGCGATCTAAAGAGAAGTGATGGGCGGCCAATTGAAGTCGTGACAGCTGATTTTGTGGGAGGGACGCTTCCACAATGGTCAACTAAGACATTACAGACAGGAGTAATTACTTCATATAACTGTAAATTTGAAAAAAAGAATCAGCGAAGTTTTATATGTGAGTGGGAAGAACCAAAAAGAGACGGGACCATCACTTTCGAAAGACTGCGATGATGACTTATTGGAGAATAATCGACCATCAGTTTCCCAATATAGCTTCTAAAGCTGGTTGCAAATTTGGGTGCCTAAATTGGTAGTTCATTTCTATCAATCTCTTTGGTTCAACTGAAAGATCGCTGAGGACGGTAGAATCAGCCATCTCACCAAAAATTGTTTCCATCATAAACTTCGGTACTTTTAGGATTGCAGGCCTTTTTAAAACTTTTGCTAAGACTCTGCTGAATGTTTGATTTGAAACAACCTCTGGAGCAACTGCATTGTAGTTTCCCTGCCAGCTATTAGAGTGAAGGGATTGCCAAATCATTTCGACTACATCGGATAAAGTGATCCAACTCATTCTTTGTTCACCATTTCCAATTGCTCCGCCCAAGCCGAATCGAAAAACTGGCAGCATTTTGTGTAATGCCCCACCTTCCTTGGCCAAAACAACACCTAAGCGTAAACGTACAACACGCAATCCATACTTTTCAAGAATCCCGCTAGCTTGTTCCCATTCTTCCACAACATCGGCTAAGAAACCTGAGCCCGGTGGACTTTCTTCAGTCACCCGATTAGCACGTTTTGAACCGTAGAAACCAATTGCAGAAGCAAATACCACTACTTTGGGGGGGGATTCACAGGAGAGGATTTTTTCAACTAGGAACTTAGTGCTTTGAACACGGCTTTCGTAAATCAACTGTTTTTTTAAACTGGACCAGTGACCATCAACCGTCTCACCTGCGAGATGAACTAATGCATCACAATCGTCAAGGCCCCCCTCTAAGACCTTTTCTGAATAATCCCAAAACCGCTTTCCTTCTTCGGATGTTGGATAACGAACTAGTTTTAAGGATGGTTGGCTTTCTGATCGAAGCCTTTTTGTAAGCGCCTTACCGATCAGCCCGGATGCTCCAGTAATTGCTATTAGTGCTGGGTCTGACATTTGGGTCATCTTTTAAATATTCGACGTAATTATTTGGCGTTTATAATTCGCCAGTAGTTCCAATCAAGATACTGAAAGAACCAAGTTCGACGAATTTTTCATTCGGGTAGTCCTGGGCCATTCCCAAGTAATTATTGGAATCCCATTGCCAAGAGATAGATTTTTCTTCATTGATTGAAAAAAGTAATGGTGCGTCGTAACTATTGCAGAGGAACCACCAATTCATACCTTCTTTAAAATTTTCAATTTTCCAAACAAAACTCCTTATATGAGGTGACCAATCTGCTTCTTCTCCTTTGGAATTAAACCACCTGATCGTTATATATGATGAAATCCAGCATGATCTGCACAATTTTTCTCTTAAAGAAAGAAGCCTTTGAACAAATTCAACTCGTTCAGAATTCGTCTCACTCTCCTGCCAATTTAGCCAGTTTAGCTCATTGTCTTGGCAATAAGCATTATTGTTTCCATATTGTGTTCGACCCCATTCATCACCTGCGACAAACATCATTGGCCCACGACTAATGGCAAGAATTGTCCACGCCATTCTCCACTTCTGCTCCCGCAAGTCTAGAATTTGCTGATTATCAGTTGGTCCCTCTACTCCTGAATTATTCGAAAAATTAGCTGCATGGCCATCGTGATTGTTTTCGCCGTTTGCTTGATTATGTTTTTTTGAATAGCAAAATAAATCCCATAGCGTAAAACCATCATGGGAAGTTATGAAATTTAGACTAGGCCAATAGTTAAGTGAAGATTCACCAAAAATTGAGGGACTACCTTCAATTGCATCTTTTAGGGCAAAGCCTTGACCCACATTTCCTGCGAGTACTTTTCGAATGGTATCTCTGTAACGGTCATTCCATTCTGTCCAACCTGCCTGCTTTGCAAACCTTCCCAAATCGTATCCATGCGCATCCCATGGTTCCGCGATCAGACGAACATTTTTCAGTCTTGGCTCCTGCCGTAATTCCCAAAGAAGATTTGGAAAATCCTGGAAATCTCCAGTGTCCTGATGCCGATTTAAAATACTGGTTAAATCGAACCTGAAACCATCAACCCCCATCACCTCATGCCAGTACTGCAAACTTTCTAGGATGAGCTGCTTAACCAGCGGATGTGAGCATCTCAAAGTATTGCCACATCCTGAAGCATTATGAAATTCACCTTCTTGCGTATTCAGATACCAAATATCCTGGTCCATCATTTTGAAATGATACTTGGGCCCTTCGGCATCCTGTTCAGCGGAATGATTATAAACTACATCCAACCAAACCTCGATTTTGTGAAAATGACAGTCTTGAACAAATTCCTTGAATTCCAGATGCCAATCTAATGGATTTTCTGCGTAGGCTTTTTTGGGAGCAAACCATAGGATTGGGGAGTAACCCCAATAGTTTTTCAGATTTTGATGATTTTCAGGATTTTTTAATTGATTTTCGTTTTCATCGAAATCAAAAATAGGAAGCAGTTCTACTACATTTACCCCAAGCTTACTTACATATTTAATTTTTTGTTTCATTCCAGAAAAGTTTCCTCGATGCCTGACGGGCACCTCGGATGAATGATGCTGAGTCATTCCACGAACATGACATTCATAGATAACCAACTCACCAAGCGACTTCTTAGAAAATCTTGCTGATTCAATTTTTACCCTTTCGATATCTGTCAAAAGGGCCACTCTCCTTAAATTTTCTGATGAACCCTTACTTAGTGACTTTTCACTTTCAAAAAATGCCCTCAATAGTCCAATTTTCTCATCAACTTGAAATGTAATAATTTTACCCCACAACTCTCCACCCAGAGAATTTCTTGCAAATGGATCCAGTATCCACTCAGTAATAGAATTACCATTTGAATCTGCTCGTAAAACTTTTACCAAATACGCTGTCAAATTTGATATTGGATATTCAAATTGTCCCTGCCAAACTTCGTGGACCTTTGAGGATTTACTTAGATCCAATTTTCTTAGCAGTGGAAGTATTTCTGTGGAGTTGTCAGGTTGATTTCCAAAAAAACTGAGTGGCACCCCAAATAACCATAGCTCTACTTTGAACGCATGGTGGATTGGGAAAAAAACTTTACAATACCCGGCATCTTTTTGAACACCAAATCCATGCATATGCTGAAATACCTTTTGTTCATCAATAAATTATTTGTTTTTTCGCAGATTTTAGCTAGTCAAACAAGATTATCAGGTTTGTTAATAACTTTCATAAGGTACATCCTGTGAATGTGTGGACACCCGGTAAGAATATCTGATTGATGGGCATCACTTGCCCAAATGCTGACAAACAAAATATTTTGAGCTCCCTGAGTAAATAATGCATCCAAAGATTTCATTTTTCATTGTTATACTGTTGATGACTGAACTAGTTGGATTAGCTTGGGCAGCAGGTGAAAGGCGAAGGCAAATTCGACCCTTGGATTATCAAAGTTTGCGATCTTTCACTGAGTCTCAGCAGGTTATTCCTAACTATGTTGCTGATCGGTATCCAGATAACTTTGAAGACAAAGTACGAAGAGATGCTGCTCGTTATGTCCCCTCAAAGCGACGGTTTAAACCCAATCCACTAAATTACGGACAACTCAGAATTTATCTAGACAGACAATACGAAAGCCCTCCTGACAACCCACTCACGAGAGATATTTATTCACGAAGAAAATCTGTGCGGACCATCATTAGAGAACCTATGGATATGCGATAAAAAAGAACATGGTGTGATTCACAATTAATTTGTGCTATGAAATAGATTGACAACTTTAACGATATCTAAATCTCTGAGTATTGGATACCTCCTCACATATCCCGAGAAGATTGGGCACTCCCGCATGGCCAAGAAAAAAGTTCGCAAGGCTGGCATGGTCAAACGCCAGCAAACAAAGAAACATACTAAAGAACAGCAACGGCGTAAGTTTGCCTCACGAAGAATGATTAGCAATCCCCAAGCTGCAACCCAAAAGCGCTTGGAAGAATTACTGAGCACACTTCCCTACCTAGCTTTCTCAGAACGTTTTGAAGATCTCAAATTTGATGTTTCGGCAGTGAAAGAAGAATTGGAAGCAACAACACCTGAACCTTTGCTTCTCATGAGGCTACTAACTGATGAGTTTTTGGAAGGGTTCCGTGCTCGATTTGAAGAATTTGAGAGAGAAACTACACCTCAATCACCAGACAACCTTTTGGCAAAAGCGACCATCCATCAACTGGACCACAGCAATGAAATTCCCCATCTTTCAAATCCAATGATCGTGGCAGTATATCTGAAGACCCGCGCCGAAGCACTTGGAGATGATACGCTTACAAGAGAAACGATTCACGATGCTCTTAACGATTATGAAGTCAGAAACAGCGATCTGATTGAATTAATATCTGAGAGTCCAAGTGAGTTGATTTATGGGCCAGAAGCTAAAATACCCAACTCATCCATTTCAGCATTGCAGGATAAAGTTAGTACTGATTCTAACTCTGAGGAAGTCGTTAGAGTTCCTCCAATCCCTGAAAAAGTTTTGGCGGATTTCCGAGAGAGTCTCGACTGGACAGAGGAGGAGCTCTCACGATTGGATGAAGACCTTGAAGTGTTTCTGGATGATTTCCAACCACCTGTGTATCAGGAATGGACGCCTGATTTGATTGACGGATTTATCAATGAATGGTTTGTCAGGGAAGCAAATCCTTTGGAAGAAGACTTGGCAAGCATGCGAAAAAACATGCTCTATTTCTTGAGGCATCTGCGTGAAAAATCTCTGTTACCATCATGCTTTGGAGATACACGACCTGCTAGCCTGGAAGGAGCTGCTTGAATCGAGCTTATGTTTAGGTGAATGGTCGGACATTTTTCCAACCACCACGGAGGTGACTATGCTTATTCGTTGGCAATTGAGCATCCTTTTTACAATTCTATCTCTGACTGCCCTGAATGGGTGTAATATGGATCAGGCGCCAAGACCTAGTCAAGGAACGCTTGACAACCCTAGTTTTCATGTCATGCGGGGCAAAGACTTACTCGATGAGCAGCGTATTAATGCTGCCTCCAAGCAGTTTGACCTAGCACTTGAGTTGAAATCCGACTATGCACCTGGTCTAGCAGGCAAAGCGCTTGTACTTACTCTCCAATCACAACAATTGGGATTGGAGCCAGAAATTGCTGCAGAACTCCTTGAGGAATCTGAAAAATTATTAGACAAAGCATTCAGTAAAGCTATTGGCCCTAATGAGGAACTCTCAGTCCAATTGTTAGCAATGCGTACAATCACTGCCAAAGCAGAAGAGGAGGACTGGATCGATGATGTTGAGGACCATTTCAATGACGCTCTGGAAGTTTTCGAAGATCACCCTGATCTTCATGCAAGCAAGGCAGAACCATGGTATCATTGGGGCCAATCTAATGAAAAAGCTTTGAGGTTCGAAAAGGCCCAGAATGCTTTCAAGAAAGTACTTGAATTGAATCGAGGTTTTACGAGAGAAGCGAATCATGCAATGGAACAGCTAAATAAAATTGTCCGAGCCCAACCGGGTACAAGGCATGGGCTCGGACTTGCGATGATTGATCAAATCACTCGTGCTGATATGGCAGCCTTGTTAATGCAAGAACTAAAATTAGCTGATCTTTACAGCCGAAATGCAACTCCAAAAAAGGAAGAGCTTCGATTTGAATCTCCAACAAAAGATTTTGTTTCTCCTGAAAAAAGTAGCCTGGAGCGTCCGTTGGCTTCTGATATTTCAGAGCATCCATTGCGAGAAGATATTGAAACAATTCTTAAACTCCAGGTACGAGGCCTTGAATCAAATCCTCAATACCTTTTCTTCCCAAATAAAGAGATTACAAGAGCTGAGTATGCCTTGATGCTCGAGGATGTTCTTATGCAAGTGACACAAGACACATCTCAATCAACTAGGTTTATCGGAGACACCTCACCATTTGTCGATGTTCGGCCAGACGCCTACTATTACAACGCTGCACGCACCCTTGTTTCGAGAAACATTATGCAGTTGCAAGACAAGGTACGTGGTGAATTTGGTCCTGATCGCGCGGTTGCTGGTGCTGATGCCTTGTTGAGTTTGCGGCTTCTCAAAGACGAACTCCAGCGCTATGTACGATCTCCGAGCAGTTGACGAGGTATGAATTGCAACGTATTGGTTGTTGATGATGAACGAAGTATTCGCTGGGTTCTAGAAAAAACTATCTCCCGAGCCAGTGCAACGCCCCACATTGCTTCGAACCTCTTGGAAGCACTAGAAATTCTAGAAAGCCAATCTATCGACATGGCATTTGTTGATATTCACCTGCAACAGGAGAATGGTTTAGCTTTTACGGAAGAAATTTCGAATCGATTCCCTTCCTTATTGATCACGGTGATGACCGGTAAGAACACGATGTTCAACACGGTAGAAGCTATGAAGAAAGGGGCTTTTGAGTACATTACGAAACCATTTGATATCAATGAAGTAGAGGAAATTCTTGAAAGAGGCCAACATCTTCTTAGAGGCAACAGAGACGATCGCCAAAGCCAACTCCAATTAACCCACCGTGAAGAACAAGAATTACTGATCGGAAGGAGTCGTCAAATGCGCGACATCTTCAAGTCGATTGGTAGAGTAGCCGCAACCCATCTTACCGTACTGATATTGGGAGAGAGTGGTACGGGCAAAGAATTGATTGCACGTTCCATTCATGCACATTCTGATCGTGCAGAAGCGGCATTCATTGCAATTAACTGCGCAGCAATCCCAGGAGAATTATTAGAATCTGAATTGTTTGGTCATGAAAAAGGGGCTTTCACAGGGGCTGTTGACCGTAAACGTGGAAAGTTGGAAATTGTAGGTCGAGGAACTCTTTTTCTGGAT
>JACLAC010019422.1_pt1 | contig 15659 bp, 19 predicted proteins | sample 8027881 | NCBI WGS metagenome assembly JACLAC01 (sample SAMN15725517, study PRJNA655200) | protist metagenome | isolation source: fluorescence activated cell sorting (FACS) single amplified genomes of... | place: Spain: Blaines Bay Microbial Observatory, Mediterranean Sea | collected 2016-01-19
TCTTTTTTGTATTCATTCACAGTTCCCCACCTTTAGCCAATATTTGGCAATTACTCCACCATAATTCCACCATCAAAGAAGCATCCAAATTAGCCTCATTTTGTCCCGTCACTCCACCACAATTCCACCAAACTTAGGTAACTAGCGACTTTTTTCCTGTATTTACTGGATAAACGTCTACTACAACTACTGATTATATATCTGTGGATTGCTTGTTCATCTATTATTTGCCATAGTTTGCCAACTGCTAAAAAATTCTAAAATTCTAGTTCGATAATATGGGAACCATAACCAAACGAATCAGCAGCAAAGGCAAGCTTCGGTATAGGGCGCAAGTTCAGATCAAAGGTTATCCAGCCCAAAGTAAGACCTTCGGGCATATGAAGATTGCGGAGAAATGGATACGCGATACTGAAGATGCAATTCGATCCGGTACTCATTCAGCACTTGCAGAGGAAGAACGCCATAGTATTTCTGATATGATTAACCGATTCATCATCGAAGAGGTGGGGAAGCGTAGGTCAGGCCATAATACTCAAAGAGAACTTGAGTGGTTTAATTCACAAATTGGAAATCTTCGTCTTTCTGCTTTGACTCCTGCAGTTGTGGTTGAGTGCCGGACAAGACTTCAACAGGAAGAAAGTACAAGGGGTAAACGCTCACCTGCCACCGTCAATCGTTATTTGGCTGCATTGAGTGTCTGTTGTAGTTTTGCTTTAAAGGAATGGATGTGGATTCAAAGCAATCCGTGTAGCAAAGTGACCAGACTTCAGGAAGCTAAAGGACGAACTCGTTTTCTTAGTGATGAAGAACGCCAGCGTTTGCTTAAAGCCTGTGAGCCGATCAGCAAATCGCTATATCTTGCTGTCATTTTGGCTCTATCTACGGGTGCCAGAAGAATGAATGTCTGGGCTTTGAGCTGGGACGACATCGATCTGTCCACAGATAAAGAAACTGTTACCTTTGCAAGAACTAAAAATGATAGCACCGTAATTCTACCGCTAGCTGGAAAAGCGGTTCAACTATTATTGGATTACCGGAAAGTCCGCAGACTGGATACCAATTTACTGTTTCCGTCCAGAGTGAACCCAAATCAACCGATTGACTTCAAGGCTCCGTTTGCCAAGGCACTCAAGCAAGCTGAGATTAAAGACTTTCGCTGGCACGATCTAAGACATTCAGCAGCCAGCTATCTTGCTCAACAAGGAGTCGATCTGAGGAGAATTGCAGCCATCCTAGGACACAAAACCCTCTCGATGAGCTTGCGCTATTCTCATCTGAACGTGGAACACCTCAGAGAAGATCTAGAGAAGATGACTGGGAGATTGTGATGGCAGGATTGGGCAAGATGCTGCCGCTTGATCAAGCAGTTGACTGGCTGAAAGATCAGCATTCGAAGCTTAGTATCGATGAACTGATCCAGAAGGCGATAGATGAAGAAATCGAAATCTACGGACCAGCTCTCCCACCAGTTGATGAAATCAATACTCAGATAATTAACCAGCTCAAAGAGGCTAGAATCAGGGGAGCAATGTCAGAACTTGATGATCTGCACTTCAATCTTCCTATTGTGGAGATCAAAGTTCCAAAGACTGTCCTTCGTGGATTGCAGAAAAAGAAGATTTCCACAATCCGACTGTCAGAAAAAACAATACATTTTATTTTGAAATCATCCTTGGAGGTTCCTCTTGCTCAACTGGAGAGACTGGTATCAAAGTCAAACCTCACAACAACTGAAGATTCAGAGAGGATTCACGGCAACACACGGAATAACTTTGAAAAAAGAGAGGCTGATCTTATGCAGATCATCAGTTTCTTGTGGGAGTGTAGAAATAAAGAAAAAATTAAACATCAAACTGATTTAGTTCGCTTTCTAACAGCAAATCGGGAAATGAACAGACAAGAAGATGACCTCAGAAAGCTGATAAGCAAAGCGATAAATTCTGGGGAAAAGGGTTAGTAATTTTAGAAGTCTGACTAGTATTTTTACTATCCTTACTTGATCAGAGATCTTGAGCTAGTTTTTCCATCAGCAGGACGCATTCATGACGTCCAGCGTTTCTTAAAACGTACTGATGGAGAACAATGTCAGAACAAGACTTTCGACCAGGCCTGGTCAAGAAATCTCGCTACGAGCGAGAAGCTGGAATCAATCTGCGCCATGTGATTTTTCACAAGCACAGAGAACTGGAGCAAGCTGGAGCGATCTGTAGATATGGCCGTCACTGGATGGTCGATCCTGAACGCCTTGAAAGCTTTATCCGAGATGGTGGTTGCACTGAGATTGCACGATGAATTTGCAATCCAGTCGCTTGGAACCTATCTTTGAAAATCAAATTGCTGTCACAAGCGGCAACGGTTCTTCAATTAACACTAGTCTGAATCTAGGGATCAGACGTACAGGTGGTGCTGAGTGTTTGCCTAAGAAGAATCCGGTGCCGGTTTGTGTGGACTATACTTCGACCACCAATCGAAGTTTATGGTGCCCTAGACACCGTCCGCAGGAACCGGCTCCGAATTGCCGATCCCTCCTGCGTGACGGTGGCCGAACCCTCTATCGGGTTGGCAACAATGAATCTCCTACTCGACATTTCAAATCTTTCGCAGATCTCGCAATCGGTTCGCTTGCGTTTCCGATAACGGATTTTTGCGTCCATTTTTTACCGATCACTTTTACAACATCAGAGGTGGCGAGCTATGCCATCGGAAAAGGATAAGTATGCCAAATCATTGTGGGAGAGCCATCTATGGCATGGAGGAAGTCAAGGAAGCTCTCAGCAACGCAGGAGCTTTCCTGCATCAGTTGCCTGAGGAGCTAGAAAGAATGAACAATCAGGAGGATCTGGAATTCGCCAAACGCTATTGGTTGCTGCTGATTTCGATCAAAGCAATGGTGAGCCATTTATCAGAAGCTGAAGAGTTTGTGATGGAGGGCTTGGTAGAAGAGCGAAGGCAAGAGCAGAAAAGTAAAAAGCCCAACCACCACTAGCACTGGCAATTGGGCTTCATCACTTCACTAAGCAGCACAGACACAAAGAACCATGATTCTAACGAATCTGGGTTTGTGCTGCAAGTGGACAAAAAAACCGCTTAGCACGGAAATGAATATGACAAATAAACGTCTTCAAATGACGCCAGAATTTAAGACTCTGATCAAAGCATTTCAGATCATCGATCACCAAAGAGATCAGCAACGTCAAAAAGATCCAGAGTTTAAAGCACTCCGGCAACTGGAAGTACAACTATACAATCAGTTGGAGGTGTAATGAGTACCACCAATGAACACATTCCCGAAGATGTCCTGCTCAATGTTCTAAAGGAACATGCTGACTTCAGGGACTTCACTAAAAAAGGAAAAGAATACCGGAACTGGTCGGAGAAAAATCCATGCATGGTTCTCAGTGAGGATGGTTGGTATGACCACAAACAAGAGCAAGGTGGGAGCCTTTTTGATCTCGCAAAAGATAGAGACCTGCTTGATGAGGCAAGGAGACGAGTTGGTCTAGATAAAGGTAAACCAAAGCAGACCAAAGCAAAATCTTCAAAGGCCAGTTCCAGCAATTCGGATCTTGCCGCAAAGATCTGGAAAGAAGCGAGAGCCAACACTCTCCAAGTAAAAACTAAGGCCCAGCAGTATCTGGAAGTGCAGCGCAAGATTCCTTTATCTGCCTATCAAGACTTAATCGAGTCTAGTTGGCTGCGCTATCACGCTAAAGAAAAAGCTCTTGTTTATCCGATTGTTAGTCAAACTACCGACCTCACTGATGTTAAAAAGATTCAGAGAATATTTGTAAATGAAAAAGGCGAGAGGACTGACAGGAGAATGCTTGGTAATGCTGGCAAGCTTTCTTTTATCCCACCAAAGATCCTGCCAGCACCAGGAACTGATCCACTCTTTATAGTCATCGAAGGATTGGAATCGGCTCTATCGATTCGAGAGGACTACCAATTTGATTCCTTCTTGATTACCAACGGAAAATCCAACCTCAAGCACGTTCCTGACTTCCTGCCTGACAAAGCCACCGTCTTCATACTCAGCGATCACGACAACAACGAAAAGCCGAACCAGAATGGGCAGACTGATGCTGCCAAGCTAAGAACTGTTCTTAATGACATGGGCTATACTGTATTTGCAAAGATGTCGAAAGAGCCTGGGATAGATGCCAATGATGCTCTTCGAGAGGGAAGGCTTCAGCAATGGCGAGAGGAGTGGATTGATGTTCCTAAATTACCGGAGGAACAAAAACCAATTGGAATAACCCTATCCGAACTGAGCCACTGGCTTGATCTGGACATCAAGAGCAGTCAGGTTCTGGTGTCTGAAGATAAGGCAGCTCAACAATTCATTACCCTACATCCAGATCTAGACTTTGCGGATCAACAAGCGGTCAAGAAAGAGATTCTGTCGTTTCTTCGGGAGCCACCTTGTAAAAGCAACGTCATTATCAATTCAAGAGTTGTAGATGCAGTCCATCGAATGTGTTTGTACACAAAAGGTCTCGACCTCAATGGCTATCAACTCGATATCGAAGATTTGAATGAAGCTCAGACCCATCGCCTCATTTGGATAGATGATCAGGGCAATGAAGAATCCCTATTTCCCTATAGGATTACTCAATATCTCAAAAAGGTAAGTCAATCACTGGACTTGGATTTTGAGGCCGCAGCCGTTGAGTTTCTGCTGAGTTGTTCGATTGCCCTAGGTGGCAACAAGCTGATTCGAGTCAATGACCAGTGGACTGAGAATGGATGTCTATGGATCGCTCAGGTTGCCGCTAGTGGAATCGGCAAGAGCCCACTGACGCAAATGTGCGGAGGTCGCTATATCGCAGAGATTCATCGTAGATGGGACGAAGAGTTTGAAGCCTCCAAGCTTACTTGGGAAGAGGCTGATGCAGAAACCCGAAAGGAGTTAGTCCGACCCAAACGCAGAAGAATTTCAGAACACTCGTTAACGATGGAACGTTTGTTCGCACTCCATAATGACAACCCAGAAGGACTTGGAATGGTTGTCGATGAACTCAGAACCATTATCGACGGACTGAACCAATACAAAAAATCTTCCGGCAATGATTCGCCAAAGCTGCTGAGTTTGTGGACTGGTCAGCGAATTACCAATCCGGTTGCCAATGATGATCGGGTTCTGCAGAGATCTTATGTCCCTATTGGCGGTGGCCTACAAACAGATCTCTTAGCCCGAATCGTCAATCCTGCCTTTGAATCTGACGGTATGGCTGCACGCTTCCTATTTCATTTCCCACAACGTTCTCAAACGGTAACACATCCAAAGGATCGAGACGTAATCGTCAACTCGATCACCGATCAAGAAAAACGCGAATTTTCTCAAACTCTGCAGCGTCTAATCGATTCAAGAGATGGAGGAAAAGATCAGCTTGGGTATATCAAACCAATCGAATTGACATCAGAGGCCCATGACCTTTTGCAAGAGCTTCAATTTGAGCTAGAGACTGATTCTCGGAAGGCTGGACCAGGTCTGAGAGAAGCTTATCCAAAGCTTGTCAGCTACCTCTATCGGATGGCTTTGCTGCTTCATGAAATCAATGGACACCGTAGCGAGAAGATTCAGTTATCGGTAGCTGAGAAGGCTGTTAAGGCTTTGTTGTTCTTCACAGCCAACGCACGAAAAGCCTATGTAGAAGCTGGACTGAATCGAGAGACTAGACAAGCTCGAAGAGTATTGCAGTGGATTCAAGACCAAGGTGGTCAGTGCCGCCAGCGAGATTTGAGCAATGCCTTGAGAAGACAGTTCAAGACAAGATCGGCTTGTAATCGCATGGTCCAGCAACTCTGCACTAATGGATTTCTGGCAATGGAACAGGATGGCAAGGCCGGAGTCATTCGACTGATCGACAAGACTGAATTTCCAAACTGATTAAGTTCAAAAGTCCGTACCCATGTACCCATTATGCTTCAGTCTCAGTATTTGTCTGCCCTAGAGCATGGTACAGCCTTGAACCCAGACTGTACCCATGTACCCAATGTAATTGAACTAAGTGGGTACTGGGTACATAACAGGTTGCACTTACAAACCCACTTCTAGCCCAGCAAATAACTGGCTTAGAGAGCAACTGGGTACACGGGTACGGCAATATAGATTTAGAAATTTTGCCAAGTCGCATTGGCATAATCAGCCGAGTAATCGGCTCTCGAAAAACGACATATCAACGGAGATAAAATGTCGAATTTAGTCGCCCAATCCATTCAGGCTCATGACCAGAAGTTGATGAACGATTTAGCAAACCGTTGGACGTTTGCGGATGCCATCCAGTACGCACTCGATTTGCGCTCTGGCAAGGCGGAGTCTTCCATCAAAGGTGGCCCCACCGCACTCTTCAGCAATCAAGCGGCTGAACTAATCAACAAGCTCAAAATTGACCATTCTGCCCCCAGAGGTGTCCATCTGCCTTGGGACTTGCTCAGTAGCCGAGCTGGAGGGGATGCCGTGGTGCGAGTCACTAACCGAAGGGACGCTTTCACTACGATTCTTTCTGACAAGGCCATTCTGCCCCAATTGGGAGCAGCACAACTTTACGATTTAGTCGGCAAGGTTTGCATTCCCAGGCAAACCGCTGTGCAGGCTGCTGTTTTCAGTGATGATTCCACAGACAACGCAGCCACCGATGATACCTTGGAACAGACAGACCTTGAGCCGAAAACAGTCTACATCACACGCAAAACCCCACGTTCCACTTTTGAAGGGGGGGCAGGCCCAGTTTCAGAGCTACTGCTTGAAGACATGGCTGCCAGCGCAGGCAACTTGATGCTCTCAAGTGTACTCAATGGGGATGGCAGCACCGGCACACCAAGAGGCTTGATTCAGCTCTCAGAGGATAGTGGAACGGATGTGGAGACAGTGAGCCTTCCCACCAGTGGAAACCCCACCTACAGCGAATTAATTGAAATCGAGCGCAAACATGCAGCAAGCCGAGCCTTGAGCGAAAGCTCTGCTTGGATTGTCTCACCTACCATGCTCGAAACCTTAAGAGGAATTACGGGAGGAGGGGTTCCTGTGCTGACATCACATGCAGACGGCAACCGGCTTTTGGGCTACCGAATCCGCTCAACCCCAAGCTATCCAGCCAACAAGCTGCTCTTTGGCGACTTCAGCAAGATTGCGCTTTTATTTTGGCGACCTGGCATTGATCTGGTCGTTGATCCATTCACCTTGCTCTCTCAAATCAAGGTGAGCATCTACCTCTATGTGAATCACTCGATTCTTCAACCTGGCGCCTTTGTTGTCGCGTCCTGACTTAATCACGGCCGGATTCGTTCGGCCCTACCGGAGATCCCATGAAGACAGCAGAGAACTTTGACATTGATGAAAATAAAGGGGGGAGGGTGCATAGCTTAGAAAAACAGGTGGCCCTGCTGGAATCCCAGCTACAGCAGCATCGCTTGGAAATGGACGAGCTCAAGAAAATGCTTACTAAACTACAGCGCCAACAACAACTTGAACGTCAGCAATCCCAGCAGCACCTTGAACGTCAGCAATCCCAGCAGCTTAAGCGAGAGTTGATGAGGCAACAACGCTTCCGCCAGATGGTCAGGATATGAGGCAAAGACTGCTAGCATTTAATCCTGCGATTGCGGCACAGGCTGAAGCCAACATCCGCATTTTCCAAGCTGGCCGAGCCCATGGACTTGCTGGCATTCGGCCGAGAAACGAGTGGGATGAAGAGCAGCAAGCCGAGTATGACTTAGGTTATCAAACTGCAGCTCAAGAAAATCCAATTATCCGGCCGGTGCATTGGTTCTGGCGATTCGTGCAGTTCTCTGAGCGGCATCGACATTTCTGGCACTGGTCGTAAGGCTTCCTAGCAGCCACCAGCACGAAGGCGCAGGAGTCTGAGGCACTGGCTCACTGGTTCAACTGTCTGCTTTGCTTGGTCGCTTGAGGAACTTTTTCCTCAAGCGTCCTCCAGCGCTGGCTTACCCCACCCTACCGGCCGGGCAGAGGGAGGGGAGGAGGGGCAAAAGGTACTTCCCCAGCCTTTTTGCGGTGGTTTTGCGCCCGACCCTAATTATTTCCTAGTGCCAGCATTCAAAAACCATTTTCGGTTCGTAAGTCATTGAAATCTATAACGCATTTAGACGAGCTAAAATCAATAGAAGTCAGCACTCAGGTGTTTGCCAATTTGGCGGGCCTGAGTACTAGAAGAATCCAGCAGCTACGGGAGTTGGGATTGCCTTTCAATGGCCGTGGCCGCATTCACCTGGTTGATGGTTATCAATGGCTCTTGCAGTACCAAAAACCAGAAGCTGAAAACCTTTCAGAAGCGAAACTGCGCAAGCTCTCAGCAGAGGCAAATTTGCGAGAGTTGGAGCTAGGAGAAGCAGAGGGAAGGCTACTGGAGAAAGATTCTGTAATTGCTGCTGTGCAAGGCTCACTTTTAAAGGTAAAGACTCGCCTGCTGGCGATTCCAACCAAAATTGCTGGTTCCCTTGCCAATGAAGCAAGTGCTTCCATCACAAAATCCATTCTGGAAAGAGAACTTCACGCAGCTCTGACTGAACTTTCAATGATGTATCAACCAAAAAGGAAGAAACGATGAGCCGAAAATTTAAAGTATCGAAGCAAAATCTGGAAGTGAAGAACCGCAATCTATGGAAAAACTATTGTTCGAATCACGGCTCTTGTCAGGATTGGTGGCTTGAGTAGCAACTTTAGCAAATCGAAGCCAACGCAGTTCTATTCAACTTTACTGAGTATTGTCCGATGATTGACTTTGCCAGTTGCCCAGAACTTTTGTCGCCATTCATCACCTTCGGGAGTTGCCCACCAGTCTTCCCAAGCATCCAAAGCAGCAAAATTTTCGAGTTCGATTTCAGCATACAATACTCGTTTACTCACATCACGCCAGGCATTGTGACCAAGAACCCCAGGTAGCTTCATTGCGGGACATTCTCTTTGGAGTTGACGGAGTTTTTTGGGTTCAAAAACTCTATCGTCTGTTTCACTTACATTATGCACCAATAAAATGCTCATTTAACAACTCCTTTGACTAAATTGAAAATACAATTTCATTACAACTTCCAACTCATTGGAAGAACTATTGTTTATATCAATAACAAGTTTTTGTCCAATTTAAGGCAAACAAAAAAACATAAGTTCTTTTCAGGACTTCTGTGCGGGTATTTCTGAGCACGAACTATATCTGAGTTTCAAACTGGCCTAGGTTCGTGCGTAGGTACTTTGGGGCAAATCAGTTGTGAGTATTTCTGACCATGAAATCGATTTTTATCCTGGCAAAATCAATCTGATTTTCTTTCACAACCGATAAACAGAGAACCCAAGATTTGAAAGCGGAGCCTAGCAAAATCCCAAGCAATACGGTTAGAAAATGCGCCTACGCTGATTCGGGTTTTTTAGGTTGGGCGGTTCCTGTCGCCTACATGGGTGAGGCGTTTTCTGCACGCCTCATCTACCGCACTTCTTTCACCATCAATTCAAATCTTACTGAGCTAACCGTTTGTTGTTGGCTGTAATTTGCTACCTGCTAAGGTAACTTCCTTTTCTGGGAGTACTTATCAACTTAATAATTATCTGGAGCAACACATGGGTATTCGATTGAGATTTTTTGGGCTTCTAGTGCTTGTGTTTTTAGCTATGTTTCTAGATTTCAAAAAAATAGAACTTATTTGGGAGAGGCCAACGGGAGTTTGCCAAGAAGAGTATTCATCAGAGAAAGGTTTTTACTGTACAGAAGAATCAATCATTTTTCAGAGGTCAACCTTCGTAAGATTTTTTGATTTTCCCACCATTGCTTTGATTTGGGGTTCTACATTTTTTGTCGTCTATACACGTAGTCCAAAGGATTCCATCGAGTTTTGGGAGGAGGCTTCCCACGTGGCAAAAGATGCTGGGGAGTTGATGGCAGCACTAGGGTCTATTCTGGTTTTTACGGGAGTATTTAATGAGCGAACAATGGCAGATGCATTCGCAGCAGTCTTTTATGCTTATTTTGTAGGACAATTAACCGCACTTTTTTGTAAAACTTATTCGCTGCAACTAAAGCGAAAGCATGTGGCTTTGCAGGAATCAATAAAGTAGCCAATGAACTACCGAACCCCAAAAGAACTGGCTTACGAAAATGACGTCAGCGAGACAACGGTTATCCGCTGGTGTCGAAGCAGATTGGTCCACAGTTGAATTTAGATTTTGGCTCAGTTACTCCGAGCAGAAAACTCTGAAAACGTTAGCAACAGTAATCGACCAGTGAAATAAATAAGAATTGATTTAAATTTTCATCATTATTTTCAATTATTTATACAAAAATAACGTACATTAATAATTTATCGTGTTGACAGCGTTTCAATTTTCGTTATCTTAAGGGTGTCACGACAAGCCAGTCCAATCTACGGTAGCTGTCAATTTTTCACCTCAAGCTAACTGCTATATGACAATATACAGATCAACAATTAATTTTCGAACCGGAACCGCCAACCATAATTTTACGGAGGGAAGTAGTCGCTACATCTTTGAAGGAGTCATCGATGAATTGTGCAAAGAAATTAAACAAGCAAACGTTGTGTTTGGGGATGTGATGAGTGTCACTAGTAAAAAAGTTATTAGTGCGCTTGAAGGACTGGATAGTTGTCAATTAGTGCTAAACAAAAAATCGTATGGAAAACATCATCTTTATTCCAGAATTCGATGTCTCTACACACCAAGAAATATTCTTTATAATCTTGAAGAAGCAATCGATGACGGCTCTTGGGATGATGATCTAGAATCAATTAGATATTGTGGATCATTAGATGAATCTGAACCGGCATTGATGCACAATAAGATAATAGTTTTGGCGAAAATTGATCCAAGAAACTTTAGGCTTGATCCATACGCAGTTTGGAGTGGTAGCTGTAATTTCAGTTTTAACGCATCCAGAAGTTTTGAGAATGCAATAATCACTTACAACAGGAAGGTAGCTGTACAGTATTACAAAGAGTACAAGCAAATTCTTGCACGAAGTGAAAGCATTAAAAATCTAAACTCATTCTACAACCCTCAATGGGTTAATAATTAATGATTTTGGAACCGTTACATATTATGTGTGACGGTTCCAACTTACCGCATGGAAAATTATGGCTAGAAAACTATTTAAAAAAAATTTAGCTATCGAATTAAGGAAGAATCTTGGGAAATCACAAAGTGAGTTTGCCCAAGAATTAGCTGAAATTGTTAAATCTGAACGTGAACAACTAGAGAACTCATTCTATGATGAAGATGGAAATTGTGTAGTTGGCAATGCCGATGTTTCAGATTTAATCCCATCAATATCACTAAGGACAATCAGAGATCTGGAAAATGGGAATCCTATTGATGAAGACAAAGGTCTTTTCATATTCAAAAAATTAGGATCGCGTATTGATGAAGAAATTTATGAACCGTTAATTAATTATGAAGCTTTATCTGAAGCTGACCACATATTTCATCACTTACTCAGGCCATTAAAGGTTTCTGATCTACATCCTAATACAGATTTTAGTAGGCAATTATCTAATGCTGATAGATTTTATGTTTATTTAGGAAATATCGATCAAGAAGATAAAAATTTATTACTTGATTTTATTTCGTTTATCGAAAATCGAGGAAAGAGCTTATCGAACATTAGTAGTCCACAAGATTTATTAGAAAGAAAATTTAATTCAGAGAATTGCCTTGAAAAGTTAAAGGAGAATTATGCCGTTTGTACTGCTTTCATTGAAGATAAGTTTACAATCTTTAAAAATGAAGTTGATAAAGCAGAAGTCTTTTCTGAAATGGAACGATATGGTATCAATGATTATGGTGAAGTTATACCAGTTGGAAAAACAGGTTTTTGGGAAATTGTTCGAAACAAAGAAACAATAAGAGATTACCTAGAAATAATTAAAGATGGTCCTCAATTCATTTTTGCTATTGGTATTACTGAAAGAAAAGATCCTATTCTTAAAGTTGATAGTAATAAAGGTGGTGTTTTCCCGATAAGTAAGGACTTTACTCTTGATCAAACATTTGAGTTTAAAACCCCTAAGATTCCATTCGAAGACTCTAACGAAAACGAAATCACCATAACTCCAGATGAGTTTGAAGAGATCTTCAAGAGGTCTCCAAGCAAAGGAGTTACGCCTGAAGAGTTTAAGTGGGAATTCAACAACCAAACTTTTCAAATTAAATCTCAGGTTGTATTCAATGACCACTTGAGAAAAGTTTTTCTCCAAATTGAAAATCAAGCTAATGTCACCAAATCATCTGACTAATATTAGTTGCAGGCGATTCTACAACAATACTGTAAGTCTCAAATCTATTTGGCCAAAACTTGTCACTGTTCAAATCATCACTCGACTTGTTGTGAGCAACATCACCAGAAAAATTCTAGCTACTTTAATATTTGTCTACGATTGAATTAGTGGGACGAGTAGGATATCGGCAGGAGATGCTTTTGCGGAAACTACGCCTTAGCACAGTTAGGAATGTATTTGTAGAAGCTGAAAAATAACCAAATATTACGAGTTTTACTCCACCATAGTTCCACCATATTATAAAATCTGTTTTTGAAAATATAGATAAGTGTTTGATATTAATGGCGCGCCCATCAGGACTTGAACCTGAAACCTACTGATTAGAAGTCAGTTGCTCTATCCAGTTGAGCTATGGGCGCGTGAGAGGAGGAGGATTAGCTTTTTTCGAAGCGTTTCAGGTCTTGGAGCACCTGTCGTTCTTCTTCTACACTTAGGGCATCCAATTCTTCTGGGAGTGGTTGATCCTTGGCTTTCCATTGACTGGATTTACTCCAGACGAACCAGAAGCCTCCTGCCAGCCCAAGAGCTGGGAGGATCCAGATCAACAAGTTGAACCCTTCCGCTGGAGGAGTTCGTAAAATCCACTCGCCATAGCGGGCGACAAAGTAGGCCTCAATCTCTGTCTGATCCTGTCCCGCCATCAACATTTCACGAACCTTGTTACGCATCTGCACCGAAAAGCCTGCTTCAGAATCATTGACTGAGAGTCCTTGACAAGTTGGGCAACGAAGGTTGTCCGCAATCTTGTGAACGAGATTCTCATCAACAGCTTGAGCGTGCAGCGATAGGCAACTGGCCACCAGCAGTGGAAGCAGCAGCTTTGAGAAGCGTTTCATGTTGCGTGAATTTCTCGGTGGGGCAGATGCTGACGCAGGTATTCGCGAATCATCACCTGATTCGTCAGGTGTTTGCTCCCAGCTCCGGACAACCAACCAGCAAATTCAGAGCCTCGATGGTATCGTGCAAGAAAGCTCAGGTCTCGGTAGCGGGTCATCATCTCCTTGAATAGGTCACGGGGCACATTGGCCGTCAAGAGTTCGTAGTAGACACCATTGTGCATCCACTCGAAGTTTGCCAGGGGCAACGCGTTCCAGTACTCTTGATGGAACGCTTCCACCCGAACATAAGTCACATCACCACGTGGGGCACCGGCCCTGAGGCATAGGACAGATAAATCGGTGTAAGTTTCAGTTTTCATGCTGAGGGTTCTTCATCAGGAACGGGGTTACTAACCTGACGTACAATATCCGCTAGATGCTGCTGCAGTTCCTGTAGGCCACTGCCATTTAGGGAGGAGATCGTGTAGACGGTTTCTCCTTCCACTTCGAGTGACTCACGAATTTTTTCAGTTTCCTTCAGATCGTGGACACTGTCCAGCTTGGTCAACGCAATCGCCCGAGGTTTTTCCAGTAGGCTAGGTTCGAAGGACTCGAGCTCATGCAGTAAGGTCGCATACTCTTCCAGCGGTGGTTTCTCAGAAAAACCAGAGACATCCAGCATCAACAGCAGAATCGCGGTGCGTTCAATGTGACGCAGAAAGCGATCTCCTAGTCCCCGTCCTTCGTGCGCTCCCTCGATTAGACCCGGAATGTCGGCAATCACGAAGGTTTCATACTCGTTATGCTTGACCACACCAAGTTGAGGAACAAGCGTGGTGAAAGGGTAATCTGCTACCTTCGGTCGCGCCTGAGAAAGCTTGCTGATTAGCGTGGACTTGCCAGCATTGGGGAAGCCAACCAGCCCGACATCAGCCATCAACTTCAGTTCGAGACGGATCCATAGTTCCTGTGATGGTTCACCCGGTTGGTGATGTTCAGGGGCCCGATTCGTTGATGTTTTGAAGCGCGCATTGCCCCGTCCTCCTCTTCCACCCTTGAGGAAGAGGTATTCTCTCTCTTCGAGAATCTCCAGCAGGACATATCCATTTTCCTCATCACAGACCACGGTTCCAGGCGGAACACGAATCAAGCAGTTCTTGCCATTACGTCCATGCTTGTTGCGTCCACCACCAAGCTGACCATTTTCTGCATGTTGGTGTTGTTGAAAGGAGAGGTCGAGGAGGGTGCTGCGGGCTTGATCTCCGACAAAGTAAATGCTTCCGCCCTCGCCGCCGTCCCCACCGTCAGGTCCACCAAATTCGACAAACTTTTCACGACGAAAGGAGGTGCATCCTGCTCCTCCTTTGCCAGAGCGGACATGGATCTTGACCGAATCAACAAATTTCATGGATGAGGTCGTGCCTCAGACGCGGAAGAAGTTGAGAAACTCATCTGGCAGCTCCATTCGAACACGCCGGTTGAGGTGATGAATGAAGGGATACATCGCCGCTTTGAGACAAGTGTGGTAGCTTTCTGGATCATCCTCCCTTCTCAGTTCACGGTAGGACTGGTTGGCTTGACGCATCAAAATCTTGGCATGAACGGGAACCATCTCCTGATTGCGTTCCAGTGCATTCAACAGCTGGTCGTCAGGGAAGCCACAAAGCAGGTAGGTGAAGGAATTCTCAAAGCGGAAAACAAAGAATGGGGCATGCTCCGCAAAAGCGCTACGGGTAGCAGTCATGAAGCGCAGGAAGTAGTCCCGCATCTTCTCGTCTTTCCAGAAATCGAGTGTGATCGAGTTGAGTTGTGAGTGAGTCGTTGCGTTGAAAGAACGGAAGAATTGATAGTTCTTGTAGCGCAGCACCTCAGGCTTCTCCTCGATTTTTGACATCTGCCCCTGCAGTGCTTTCAGCGTGCCTCCAAGCTCGGAATCTCTTAGCGGCCGGGTGTCGATTTGCCCTTGTTCCGCTTCCTGAGCCTTGACCCAGTCGACGAGGAAACGCTCCTTTGCTTGTAGGTAGTGTTGAAAGGAGGGCTTCTGGGTAAGCGCAACGGTCTCTTGCTCTAGCTTGCCTGCGTCCAGATCTGCTGGCAAAGCACGGAGCATCTGCTCAACTTCTTGCAGCATCGGTTCATCCGGGAAGGCCTTGGTCAGTTCCTGCAGGTTGCGAAGAGTGCGCCTAATCTTCAGACGGGTGCGATGAAGGAAGACCTCCGGATTGCAGGACTGCTTCTCAAAATCCTGAAAGGTCTCACATGGAATTTCGCTTTGGTTGGCACCTTTGAGCGTGAGCGCCTGGGTCAGGTTGTCAGGGACTTGGCGCAAGCTGTAAAGTTTTTCAACCAGTATGCCTTGGAGTAATTCCAACACACGGTTCAGTCGTCCGATTTGCAGAAAGCTGCTGCGCAGAGGGGAGAATCCCAACAAGGTCTTCTGCGCCAGTTGACGCATGTCGTTGTCCATGTCGAGGTAGAGCCCGGCAGTCACATCTTGCTGGCGGCCTGGGTAAATTGTGAGTTTGAGTTTGTCGTCGC
>JACLAC010025624.1_pt1 | contig 15656 bp, 8 predicted proteins | sample 8027881 | NCBI WGS metagenome assembly JACLAC01 (sample SAMN15725517, study PRJNA655200) | protist metagenome | isolation source: fluorescence activated cell sorting (FACS) single amplified genomes of... | place: Spain: Blaines Bay Microbial Observatory, Mediterranean Sea | collected 2016-01-19
CAATATACGAATAACGATTTCTCCTTTAAAAGTTGATTTTCGTGATATTTCTTTTGTTATGACATATGCAGCATAAAACATATATGGAAAAATCTGTTTCGATAAAAAAGTATGCATTTCTTTGTCCGTTCTTCGATTCTTATTTAGCATTTCTTGGTACATGGACGTTAATATTTTTAGCTCTTGGTTAGTATCAACTTTTTTCCTCTTCGTTTTTCCTTTATTCAGTATTGGATTATTATATACATTATTATAACTATTAACAATGTCCTCAATATTCTTTCTTACTTTTGAGTACAATAATGTATTTAGTAATAAAAATATTTGTTGATATTCTATATCTTTCTTTTTTCTATTGCTATTGTTGTTATTGGAAAGTAAAGGTAATGGTGTCGATGGTAGGTGCTGGAATAACTTAGATTGTTTACTAGTCGGAATAGGTTCCTCAAAGAAAAGAGTTTTTGCTGCAGTATAAAAACATTTCAAACGGTTTATATTTAACTTTTTACTTTCAATAGAAGGAGAATTATCAATAAATTCTCTTATTTTCAAATCAACCGCACGTTCAACGTGGAATCTACTGTTAATAGCAGAGGAAGAAGACGAAGACATTGTTAATATAAACGAACGTGCTTTGTTTTCCCTCCAATGTTTTATTTGATGGTGAGATATTTATTTGGTATACATTGATTTCATTTTTCTTTTAATAAAGTGTAACAAGTTATGTAATAATAATACCACAGTGGTATAGAGGATCCTAATCCTTTTTTCTAAATAATAATATAACTGCTACAGTAAATACTAAAATACAGTATTAGTATTAATAATGTACCAGGTTTATTTATTAATATAATACAAGTAATAGCACAATACAAAAAACAAAAAACACTGGTGTAGATAGTTACGATGAGTCTGGGATGGGAGTCCGTCTAATATAAATGTGTGCTACCGGTAAATTACTAACTAGAACTAACACTAACTGTTTTTGACTCCTATCACAATTTTTATCTTTGATATTTATCAACTCTCCTAATGCTGTGTATATGCTATATAGTCCATGCTGTGTCTATCGATCGGTTCAGTAACACCTTTCTAAAAATATCATATCTCCGCTGAGAGAGATGTGCACACATAAAAATACACACATATAATAACACAAAAAAAACAAAAGTTAGAACCAACAGTTAATACATTCGTATATACTATACCGGTATAAATATATAATAATAACGAAGTTAGCACCATTATCATTCCTTCGTCACCATTATTTACAAACATCATGCCGAAAAAAAGTAGATATGATGATGCTTTTGATAATTTATGGGCAGAGGAAGTCTCGAAACCTGGAGAATATTCACAATTTGAGCAAGAAGATTCTTTGTTTGAAATTTCAAAATTTCTATACAATGATTTAAGTCAACAAGATGCATTTAATCAATTTCTTATAAATTATTTAAACAAAGCAAAAGTTAATGTAAAGAAAAAATCGAAATTATCATCACCAATATCGATGAAAAATAAAGTCCGTTCTCCAACACTTGGTAATGGTAGACGAGGTAGTCCTAAAAACAAATTTATTAAAAAGTAAAAAAGAGAGATCTTCGTGAGAAATTAAAAAAAATATATGTGAAAATATTTATCATATGCATTGGTGTTTGTTCGGTTAAAATAATTGAATTATTTTTGATTTATTACACGCACACGAACGCACATATATGTGTATACAATATTTTTTTTTTGTTTTTTAAATTAAATAGATGGGTTAAAATCTAAAGTTATGATTATTTAATAATTTTACTTCCCGTGCTAAGTACGAAGTAATAAATGCTCAATACTCAATCTCAGGAAATAATATTCTACGAAGTTCGTATCCTACTATAGTAAAGCTCTAATGCACTGCACCTCTGCAAACTTTTTAAATATGATAATATATTATATTTTATAAAAAATTATTTTTTTTTATCATCAGCTACTATATATATATAGTATTATGAGTAGTTGATACTATCTATTTACCTTCATTGGTATTCTCGATTATGAGAATTATCAACACACTAGTGTGAGATAGATTATTTCAGTTATTGTATTCTTTTGAAGAGTACGAAAGGAGGGGTCGTAGGAATTATCATGAGTAAATTAAAACAATAAATTATGCGTAAATTAAATTATTTTTATATACGAGTATATTTTTTAAATAAAAGTAAAATTATTTATTAAAAATAAAAAAATAAATATTTTATATTTTATGACCTAATAAAAATATAATATGTCTCTCCCATTCAAAAATCCTTTTTGAATAGCACGACGCATACACACACATCATACAAAACAAATCACACAGCGCACAGAAATACGCAAATTTTATTTATTGATCATCACACTGAACATCACTTTTTGCATCTTTCAATTGTTTTTCCAACTCTTCGATTCGATCAATTAACAATTTATTTTCATTCTTCAAGATGGTATTATCATCGCCTCTTAGCTTTGTATTTTCCTTATCCTGGTTGTAAAAATTCATATTTTTACTCCAGACTGGGCATGGTCCTTCTGTTGGAACCGAATCTGGCAATGGTGGTTGTAACGATGGTTTAATATTTAAAGCCATGATCATTCCTAGTGGAATATGCTGTTCCATGTGACAATGAAATTGCCAGATTCCAGGAGCCCATGCATGAATTCTCAATACAGCCCAACTACGTTGCCATAATTGAAATGAATCCTTTCTCAATGGCGTTTTTAAATTCTCAGTCGCTTTATGTTTTGCAGCATTGTATGTACAACCCCAATACAAATCTTCAATTCCTAGAATCTTACCATTTTTATCTGCCCGCTCTCTATCTTCCTTTGGACATGGATTGGCTTGTACTGGCATTAGGAAACATGCCGTTTTATTAACATTGCACCATTCGTAATTTGCAATATTAATTACTTGAAACAATAAACCATGTAAATGAATGTTATGGGCAGTTGGTGATAAATTATTTAATACAATTTCAACTGAGGACACATTTTCTGGAATATCTAAGATTGGAGATTTACTTGCTCCGCATTTATTTTTCGTATGTAAAGCAGGAGTAAGTGGCTTTGACCATGTTTCTTGTCGACCATCAATATCCATATACCACCGTCCCATCGTCAATGGTTCATCCGTCGGCTTGCTATACAATGGACCTTTCAATCCCAATGCAATCGTATATTGTGCATCTGGTACATCTGGTTCAGGATGTAAAACAACTGGTTCTGTTTTATTCCAATCGCCTGGATTTGTCAAATCAAATGGAACGCCAGACACCGGTCCTGGATGTGCACCGCCGCCAGTACCTTTTGGGCTGTTCGGAGCACCATATGTCCATTCTTTTTGATTGATATAATGCAAGAAACTGTAAAATTTACATGACGAAACGGGGTGGAATCCTGGTGGGATGAAATGACCTGGTGTCAATGCACAAGCATAATCATATTTCAACTCCACAGGATAATAACCTGGTTTTTGATTGGCGCACAAAATGACATCTGCACGTTCACCAATATGCAAATTAAATTCTGTAATTTGAATAGGTCGTACATCTACACCATCCAGCGAAATCAATGTCATATCATGCCCAGCAGTAGTAACAATATAATTTTCTGCATTGGATGCCATCATGATAAATCGCATACGGTAACATTTACCTTCTTCGACTTCGATCAATGGGTATGGATATTGTTTCAAATTTGGAGATTTTTGCAGATTTCCCCAAGCTACTTGCCCATTTACGGATGCGTAATCAATATCAGAGCATACATCATTCCCTGCCATTGCACCTTCCAACTTTAAACAAACTTCTGGATCTCTCCATTCATCTGCTAATACAACCACTTGCTCTTCGTCATATTTAGGAAGGTGTGAGACATCTTTTGATTTGACAATAAACGGACCACGCATCCCTTTTGCGCTTTGCATGCCATCCATATGGGAATGCCAATAATGTGTGCCTGCTGGCCATGCGCGAAATTCATATGTGAAGTTTTCGCCTGGTCGAATTCCAGCTTGGCTCACTCCCAAGGTACCATCAGTCCATGGTGTTTCAAAAGGGTGAATGCCGTGCCAATGGATAGTTGTCGTTTCACTTATACATTTATTTATAACATTAATAGAAACCGTATCATTTTCAAACACTTCAATGGTTGGACCTGGATATTGACCATTCACAAGGATTGCACCTTTGCGGTTTTCATCTGGAATGGAAAATGGTGTTTGCCTTTTCGAGTTTTTCTTGGTACCTGGAAATGTAGGTCTTAAAAAGTCTACAACCCAGTCTTCGACTACAAAATCAAAGTTATGGTGTTCCGCTTTAGTTACGGTGGTTGTTCCAATTGCTGTGAAAATGACAACAACTGTTGTTAATAATATTGTTAATTTCATGATTATGAATGTTAATAATATGATTGATGTATGATTCAATGTTAATTTTCTCTGTCTTGTCTGTTGACTGGTGATCGTATTTGTACAATATCTATCAATCTACGTATTATAAAATGTGCATCGTATCAGTTTACAAACTCTACTACGTGCAAGCCCAGCAAGCCGGGCAAGCCAAAACTATACTATACGCAGCAATTGTATATCGATAGGCCTATTATACTTCAAATTATTATACTAAGAAATACAACATGAAAAAAATTGGATCGCTATTATTCTAATACCAGGTATCTAGCTAGGTATAGCTAAATACCACAATATTTTAACTTAACGAAGAATATCAATATTATCTTGAAGATCAAAATACCAGAGTTTATATAAGAATATCATGGAGATAGCACGTAGTCGTCTATAATATTGGATTCTAAGAATGAATAAGTGAAGGAGAGAACAGCCGCCAGGAAAACGCGAGAATTATTGTAGAATGCGAGAAGAAAAGTGCGAATCGGAATTGGCAGGAAAAATTAAAAAAAATAAAAACAACCAATTTTTGGGCGAGAAATAAAGGGGCCGAAAAGTGATGAGCAAATTAAAATCACAAGATCCTTATTTTTTTATGAATGATGAAATTGTTTAATATATGTTAGACTCTATCAAGTACATATTTCAAAATGGCTATTTTATTAAGGTAAATGATATTCCTCAGTTTCTCTCCTCGATGCTATTCCCCTGTAAAATACCGGCCAATTATTATATACGGCCAGATGCAACCAGATGGATGAAAACCACACAATTATTAAATAAAAAAATGAATTCCCCAATATTATTAGAAATATAGGCTAAGACACACGATGACAATATCTTGAATATGGACTGGATTCATATATACATATTCTACGCATTACATTTATTGTACATTTAGTCTTTTCATAAATTTCTATTGTAGTATTAGTATCTATTAGTAGTAGTAGTATATATATATATATAAGATAATAATTATGAAACATATTAGTATTTGTATCATAGCTTTATTTTGTGCAATTGGTACAACTCAAGCAATATTGCATCCTGATCAAGTTGGGGAACGTGATTGGTCAATACAACATCTTGGTGTTATTAAGTATGCATCATATTCAGGTAGATATTTAACAGTTGGAACAAAAAGTGGTGTTGTAGCACGTTTGATGACGCGGTCTGGTGCGACGCAATGGCGTACCGTGTTTCCAGGAGAAGAACGTGTTGATGCATTAGGAGCTCATAAAAAAACCATCTTTACGTTTTCAGAAAAAACTATGAAAGCAGCCATGTGGCAAAGTGTTGATGGATCTTTGTTATGGGATACTATTGTTGATAATGACTTGTCAACTGAAGATGAAAAAAGCAATAGTGGTGTCGTTGGGCGTATCGTTGAGGATATGGATGTGGATGAAGATGGTATTGATGATATAGTTATTGTTGTAAAGGGTAACATTTATTTAATCTCAGGTGCAAGAGGTGTATTGTTATGGCAACAAGAGCTATCTGAAAATTTTCAAGTGCAACTTATTAAAGTCACCTCAGAGACATCGCAAAATGAGAAGAAACTTATTTTAGTTGGAAATACTATAGATGGGAGGAAATTTGCTTCATATGTTACTTTGAATTTACTTAATGGTGAATATTTTGATTCTGAAATAAATGTAATTGATACAAATAATATTGTTCTTGATATGATTGATTTGTCAGATGCGACATTTTGTATTTTAAAAAATAATGGTGAGATCTCATATTTTGATTTAGAAAATGAACAGGAGACGCAATTTGGTAACAATGTGTACACTAGTTTCGTTTCCATTGGACGTGATGCAGGGATGTTAAATGAACATCCTGGTGTCGTAGCGGTTGAATTTAATGGTGGTTATGAATTGTATCGTTTCGATGCTAACGATCAAATGGAAATGGTGAAATCTTATTCTTCAAAAGTTCAATATGGATTTGGATTGATGAAGTCAAAGAAAAATAATTATTATATTGTCGTTGCAAAGCTAAAAGATGAAAAAGCTACGACATTATATTTTGATGTATTTGAAGTATCAACTACCGCAGAAGCGTCAAAATCAAATGATTTGTCATTCACTACTACAAAATCAACGTATTCTTATTTGAAACATGGCGCTATTCATCAAGTTATACCGACTATTGTGGAAGGAAAAAAAGATGGTAAACGAAAATGCCGTATATTTTTTAATACAAAAAGTGAAGACAATTTTATGTTACAACATGATAAAGAACTATGGAGTAAAGACGAGGCGATGGCAAATGTGGAAAAATTGGTTGTCGTAAATAGGCATGATTCCAACGATGATAAAATTATAAATGAAGCCATTCCAACGTTTGGAACGCGTTTGCGATTACAAATAGAGGAAGTACTTAGTTTGGGCAATAAAATTGGTGGCACATTTAGTACACTAATTGCATTTGCACGTAAAAAGTTACGTGAAGTGGTGCAACCAGGTTCAAAAGATAATGCTGGTCCAAAACTATTATCGAACACGGAAAATAAATTTTTTGGATTTTATAAAGTAATTGTTGCAACAACTGCGTGTGGTAAAATCGTTGGAATGGATTCTACTACGGGTGAAACAATATGGACGAATTATTTTCCAAATAGTGGTTCAAATAGAAAAGTAGACGTATTTGTATCACGCAGGGAAACCGTTGGAGGTAAAGTACCACAAGTTATTGCTACTGTGCAAGATATGATGACGAAATCCGTATTGGTACGTTACATTGATGCATCTACTGGTAAAGTTACGGTGACGGAGGAAATTGATTTGGAAATTATTGACATGTTCCTTTTACCAAATAAAAATCAACGAGGTGCAAATATCATGGTGCTTGTTGATGCAAATGATAATTTAGTCATTTTGCCAAAACAATCGAGTTCTAAAATGTCAAGTAGGGAATTTTTACAACAATATGAAAAATTGCATTTCTCAAGCGTGGATCAGGAACAATTGGCATTAAATGGCTATGGTGCAACTGTACATGAAGAAACCGATGAGTTGAAACGCTATAAATTATGGTCAGTTCAATTTCCAAAAGGGAGTGCTGGAACAACTAAAATTGCTGCTATTTCATCTATCGAATCCAGTGGTGGTGGTTTAAATTCCCCGGTGCATATTTTAGGAGATGATAGTTTGATGCTAAAGCATTTGAATCCACATTTAATAGCAGTAGCAGTCATCACATCTGAAACAACTGATTCCAATATATTGAAACAAACTGTCACTATTTCATTAATTGATGCTGTTACTGGGCGTGTCGTCCAACGATTTTTCCATAAAAATTGTGCCGGGCCAGTAAAAGTAACGCAAAGTGAAAATTGGGTATTTTATTCATATTGGAATATGAAAGCGCGCAGAACAGAGATAAGCAGCATCGCATTGTACGATGGGGCAATCGATTCGAATTCCTTGAACCCATGGACGACCTTGCCAAAAGTTGTACAAAATGAAAACAAAGCGTTGGATACATCATTCTCATCTTACGACTCAGAACAGCCAGTTATTTTACAGAAAACATTTATTTTTCCATGCGGTATCACTTCATTATCTGGGGTACATACACTCGGAGGTGTGACTGAAAAGCAATTATTAATAGGAACTGTGAATGGGCAAATTTACTCATTAGACCGTAGGTTTTTAGACCCTCGCAGACCTTCAGGTAAACCATCTAAATCCGATCAAATGGAAGGCCTTATGCCATACATGCCTATTTTACCTGTAATGAACCAAAATGTTTTATCGTATACAAAAGAAATTGAACGTTTAGACACGATTGTCAGTGCTCCAGCTGGACTTGAATCAACTACTTTAGTGTTGGGTTATGGGTTGGATATGTTTTTCACACGTGCAATGCCATCACAAGGTTTTGATATTTTACCTGAAGAATTTCAATGGGAGTTATTGATTATTATGATTACAGCATTATTTGTTGGGCAATACGTAGCTAGAACGTCGTTGGAAAAGCAACAACTCAATTCGCAATGGAAGTGATTACCTGGATTATATTATTATTAATGCAAAAAAAATATATTGATATTATCTCATAGTAGTGGGATAATATTTTTAGAATGCAATAGGCCTTAGTAGTGTTAAGTATAAAATATATAGGCTGTTAAAAAATAATTTTTTTTTTGACAAACTGAGTTTGTCAAATAATTATTTTTTTTTTTATCAATTAAAATAACACTATTTATAATAGAATTTTTCGTGTACTAACATCATCAAAAAAATTACACAATTATAACAACACACTTTTTGACCAAACCATGAAGCAAAAGATATCAACTTTTCGTTTTTCTTAATCTACGTCTTCTTGTATCTAATAAATTTAATCGCTCTGAACCTTTTGCTTGCAATACAGATACAATAGAAGGCAAGGAATGCAAGGATGGACTTGGAACATCAGACTCTTGGCTTTTTATGCTAGAAATACTTGAAGGAGGTTGTTCAATAATTATTGTATCAGGGCTAACCGTACCAGCACCATATGTATAATGAATTGGATCACATTCTTCATCGACAGCGCTAGTTTCAATTTCATAAGATCCCATTTCATTATCCTCTACGTCGCTGTTGAAGTTGTTACTTTCATTGTTTCTACGCGATGAATTAATAGGTGTACCTTTTACTTTATTGTAACCACTTTGTGTGAAAGTTTGCTTGTTTTTCAAAATTATTAAATTATGATTATATACATTATACAAACGTCGTTTTATCAAAGGTATATTTTTACTAAACCAAGTCGGGCGGAAAATTCCTACAACAAAAAATAATACAGCGACAACTACAAGTATTAACCATGCAATCATTTTTTCTTGTATCTTTTATTCTCACTCTTTTTCATTTGCCTTTTGCCTTTCGTTCTCTTTTTTTTTTTTTCTATTTTCTTTTTTACCAAACCATAAAGCTATATCATCTGGCACAATCAGAGAAGAAAACTTTTGCATCATCAACAAATAACTACTAACGTTTATAATACCTGTATGCTATATTTATTAAGGAAATTACCTTTTTGATAATAATATGAGTGCTGGCCCAGCCGGCTGGAGTGCGTAATGCGTACAGTAATAGACGACTACATTATTATGTAATAGTAAAATATAAAAATTTCTCTTATTTATAAATAAATAGTAAAATATATATATATATGTATTTTAACATTTTAACGCACAAGTCCATGTGGTCTAGTGATATGATACTTTCTTAGGGTGAAAGTGGTCCCGGTTCGATTCTCCATATGGCTAGGACCTTCGTCGAAAACTATTTGTTATGCCATTCCATTTTCTAAAATTTCCAATCGTTCTTCATACAATTTTCTTAATTTATGATCATATTCCTCCCCTTCGTATGTATCACGGGCTTCTTCTAATGCTACTAAATCAGTGGCTGACTTGATGTACAACTTTGACAATCGATACCTGTACATATCAATTTGTTGTTCCGCTGCAAATATTTGTTTCTGCAAGATAGGTACTTGGGAAACTGCTATTACACCTTCAATTTTCACTCGCATTGGACATGTAGTTAATTTCGGCAATCTGACTTTGATGCGTTCATCTTGGCAAAGTTTAATAGCGGTACTTGTTGGATCAGACTCAATATGTACTTTAACACGCTCTTCTTGTCCCCATGCATTGCCAAATACAGGTAAATGCATGGTTTTATCAGCTTCTTCATCTAAGTCGAGCGCACGGCGTCTATGTATTAAACCGTTTAAAAAGCCCATTTTTATTTTTTCAAACTTTTCAACTGCTAAGGAGGTCGATTCTAGCAAACAATCGTCAAATTTATGTATAGCCTCAATTAAATTTTTATTTCCAACGCTTACGCTTAAATTATCAAGACTAGATTTTTTCTTCAGTCTTTTTATAGCTAATTTTGCTCGAGTATTTTCTTGAACCAATTTCATGGTATGTACTATTTTATTTTGGAGGTGAGTTTCAAATAATTCCTGCTTTGTCGGTAATTTATCTTGAAGTTTTTTAATGATTGGATTGAATTTATGTGAAAATGTCCAACTTACAAAACCATGTAATGGAAATTCTACTTCATTGTTATGTCGACTAAAATAAAGGTTTTCCCCTAATAATTCAATAATCCATCCATCAACATCATTTTTAGTACCAGATGCTAAGATAACATGATGGGAATTTTTATATGCTAACTTTGTATTAAATACAGTATCTTCTTTAGCATGTATAGCACTTCGTAATCGCTTTAGAAATGGATAGTAATCGCCATTTACATAATCCTCCATTGCACCGGTTATTTCCAATACTGGTTGTTTCCCGTCATCATCTTCCATTTCTCTTTTATTTACAAGGGCTTTTTTGGCAAAAAGTTTAAACTTTTTTTTAAACAATCCTCCCTTTCTTTTTCCCTTTTTTTTTCCCTTTTTGTCAAACATTTCTTCCTCATTTTCCTCATCTGCTTCATCGCTTTTTGCTCCTTTACTTCTTTTACCAAGCTGTTCATCACGATGGCCATATTTAGTTTTTAAAACACCTTTAATTGTCCCAACTTTTGCTCCTTGCATTAAAATATCTTCTTCAAACTCATATACCCCACTAAATTTAAAGGAGGGACCTAAGTTCACCATTGCAGTACCGCACGAACTATCATGACTTGTACCATTTTGGTGCATTAAAGTTATAGACATATTTTGGTATTGTAATACCTTCTGATCTATACCTGCATAAATCGCTTTATTTTTAAATCCTATGCTTGGTAGTTGTGTTTGACTCCATGCCTTGTCTAACTCGCCATATTTTGAGAAGAATGCTCGATTATTTACACTTGCTTGCATCCATTCTCCTCCAAACGTGAGGTAAATAGAACCTTCCGCTGCTTCAGATTCTTTCAATATATTTAATTGTATATTTTTTAGCACTATATTTGGAAGTTGATTTTTATCGACTCTTAAATTTGCTAATTGTGAGCGTAGTTTAAGAACGTTGTGGATGGGTATGTTCAGGCCTGCCGTTACAGGTTTTGTGACTTTAAACTTTAAATTTGGTGCTTCAATTGGACCATATTGACGACTACCACTTCTGGTATGTATTAACAGTGGTTTTACATTGCATCCCTTTGTAGAACGATAAAAAAAGCGATCGGTGTAACCGAGAACGTGATTGGAATGTATATTATAATTGCGAGTTGGTGCAAAATCAATTTTAATTTCTTTAAAATTGCTTAAAAGAGTAGCATCCAACTGCATATTTCTTAATGGGTCGCATTTAAAAAGATTTTCCCACTTCTTTTTTTTTAAAGCATTTGTTACTTTTCCTTCATATACATTTAAATAAGAATCAAAATTTCCTAGAATAACACAAGCGTTGGAATCTGCCATATAATCAATCCCGTCGCACAACCTATCATTGAACGATCTATATGCTACTTTGAAACCTGTTGACCATTCCTTTGTCATTGCATTTACATTGGTAATACAAAATCTAGTGCCATCAATTTTAAATTTTATCAAGCAAGCTTCAATAGTCCTATCGCGTGATGTAAAACCAGAAGTTAAAATACCATGTCTATCAACTAATTTTTGCATGCTAGATTTCATATATATTAATAATGCTGCAGAACTTTCTGCAATGAAACCTTCCTGTTCGAAAAAAGGCTCAATATTTTTTCCGGACTGGTTAAAAAAAATATCCAGTTTCAATTTAAAGTGTTTCATATTAGCTTTTGCGTTTGGATGACTACCTTGTAAAGCTATTACAAAAATATCAAAGTCATTAGCTTCACTTCCTGGAACCGTTTGTGGCAATAGTTTTGATATTTGCTCTAATTTTATTTCATAAGCGTTAAATGTAACAAAATAACATTTTGCTGCCGTCAACGTTTGATTGGAAGACATGCTTCTATTATTTCAATGAGTTCGCCTTTTGATAAGGGGTCAATAACATATCATTATTATATATGGACTTTGATACACATATGTCTATTTATATATATATGTATTAATACTATTAAAAGTATTAATAATAATTACAGCAGTGGATGATATAATAAAGTTTCTTCTTATTACTGTATTATATTATTATTTTAGTGCTTTCCAGCTTTAGTATATACTAATACTGTGTACTGTATCCTGTATGGTGGTAAGGCTGTGGCCGATAGTTTCCTATATGCTGAGCTACTAGAACACAAGCGCACAACAAAGAAGAGCACAAGAAGATGAAGAAGAAGTTTTTTTACGTTTTTACAAAAAAAAAAAAACCACACTGGCCAGCTGGCAACGTGCACTCCAGGCACTCACTGGCGGCACCAACCTCCTTTTTCTTCTTCTTCTTCTTCTTTTGCACTTTTTATTTATTATTATTATTTATTTATGAATTATAAATAATAAAATGTGCAAATGCGTAAAAAAAATAAAAAAACAACCATCATCATCTAAAAAAAAATCATCGGACGACGAGAAATAATAATTGAAATGATCTTTCGTCGTAAATATAAAGAAGAATATAAATGTACGAATTAACGCATATTTCATCCTTGAACAGAAAGTAAATTTAACCATGAGTAAAAATCCACCTAGTAATGTTGGACGACAGCGCTCCTCAACAATTACTTTTAAATATCAAGAACAACTTCCTCGTTTACCAATACCTGATCTTACACACACCATAGAATTCTATTTGGAAATTATTGAACCTTTAGTATCTAAAAAGGATTATGATGATGCTAAAGTTAGTTGTGAGAAATTTCTACAGAATGAAGGTCCTATATTGCAAGCAAGGCTTAAAAAATATGATGCTTCCACATCTGCTGGTAGCTATATTGAAAAATATCACAATAATGAAGGATATTTAAAAGTTGATTCAAATGTTGTGATTAATTCCAATCCAGTAAGTAAAATTCTATTCCCCTAAGCCTGAAAAGGGTATGCGCCTCTCTAACAACATATTACACATTCATATAATGCTACGCTACACAGTTTTTTCTATTGGAAGATGACCCCACTCCAAAAAGGAATAACCAAATATTAAGAGCAACTTCATTAGTTTATAGTTCTTTAAAGTTTGTTAGTACATTGAAACAAGGAAGGATGCAACCTGACATGGTGAAAACGACACCACTTTGCATGTCACAGTACAAGCGCATGTTTGGTACAGCAAGAATTGCAGAAGAGAAACAAGATAGTATTAAAGTAGATGCAAAATCAGGTCATGTAGTTGTATTATGCAGGGGGCAACAATATGTCTTCCAAGCGTTGTGGCCAGATGGCACTTTAGCTATCACTGAGCCGGAATTAAAAAGCAATTTCGCTGCTATTGTAAAGGATGCAAAACAAGTAAAGGATGAAGATATTCACAAGACAGCTATTGGCGCATTTACAACACAAATTAGGCATAAATGGGCCAAACTCAGGGCTAATTTAACAGAAAATAATAACAATAATAAAGAAATATTTAATGTTATTGATAGTGCATTATTTATTGTATGTTTAGATGAAGAAAGTCCAATAACAGCAGATGAGCGTGTTGCGAATATGCTTCATGGCTCATATCGCATGTATAAAAATGTGCAAGTTGGAAGCTGTTGCAATAGATGGTACGATAAAATTCAATTGATTGTTTGTAAAAATGGTGCTGCAGGGATCAATTTTGAGCATAGTACAGTTGATGGTCTAACAGTTTTACGATTTGCATCAGATGTATTTGCTGATAATATTATACAATTTGCACAATCAATAACAAAAAATACTCATGGAAAAAATTATATAAGTGATATGTTACAAGCACCATATCGAAAACCAGATAAAGGAAACAATGATTTGGATATCGAGCCCAAAAAAATGACGATGGACTTAAATTGGGAATTGCAAAAATCATTACGTTTTGCTGAAACACAAATGAGTGATTTGATATCAAGAACAGAGACGAAGACGTTAGAATTTAGAGATTACGGTAAATTATTTATTGTCAAAAATAAAATGAGTCCTGACGGGTTTGTTCAAGTTGCATTAAATACAGCATATTATTTGCTATATGGCTCATTTGCTACAGCATATGAAAGTGTCAATACAAAACATTACAATCATGGTCGTACAGAGGCAGGGCGAACACTATCAAAAGAAATTTGTGAATATGCTAAAAATTTTGATAACCCTAATTTAAGCAATGAAGAGAAATTAGACTTGTTGCAAAAATGCTTATACAGACAAAAAATTACAATTAAAAAATGTCAAAGTGGAAGAGGTGTTGATCGTCATTTAAGTGGTTTGAAATATATGCTAAAATATGATGAAGGTGGAGTTAGAAGAAACTTTAGCTTTGATGCAAATGATGCTGAAAATCCTCCGGAGAAGAAAATGAAAACCCCAGATATATTCAAAACAAATGCATATAAGACATTAAAGACAACGGTATTATCAACTTCTAACTGTGGAAATCCATCATTGCGTATGTTTGGTTTTGGACCTGTCAGCGAATGGGGATTTGGAATTGGTTACATCATTAAAAACGATGGATTGCAATTTTGCATCAGTTCAGGACATCGCCAGACTGGTAGATTTGTACATACATTAAAAACTTATTTACAAAATGTTGTTCAAATTATGGGTATGGAAAAAAATGCTACAAATATTAGTCCTTTACTGAAAGCTGAAACAAATACGAATAATATTGATATGAATGAGTTAAATCTTGATGGCAACAATTTTACAGTTCCAAGAGGTAAAGTAAGTTGGTTACAAGATAATGATTTTGATGATGGGTTTGGTAATTATGGTTATTTTGATATGGGTGATCTCCCATTAAACGCCATTGACAATACAAGTACTCCTGATCAAGCAATTGCAATGGTACGTAGTAAATCGTTTGTTGCATTGAAAAGAATGGATGACGATTGATGTGCAACGGGCCTTAATGTATACATCAGTACGAATAAACTGTAAATACTAAAAGACAATATAAAAAATCCATTTAGTGTGCTATAATATGTTTTTGTCCAGTATTTACAGTATACACTACACCGTAATATTTTAATCCCCTTAAATTTATTTAAAGATTTAATAAGGCAATAGCATTTCGCAAGTGTGTGCGAACCACACATCATCATTATATTAGCTATCTAATATTACACACCGCTACTACCTGTTAGACTACCTGTACACTCTCATAAAAAACGAAAAAAACAACACATCATGAAATTGAGAATGCCAGAATGAATGAATGGCAATGGAGAAGATACGT
>JACLAC010010310.1_pt1 | contig 15655 bp, 10 predicted proteins | sample 8027881 | NCBI WGS metagenome assembly JACLAC01 (sample SAMN15725517, study PRJNA655200) | protist metagenome | isolation source: fluorescence activated cell sorting (FACS) single amplified genomes of... | place: Spain: Blaines Bay Microbial Observatory, Mediterranean Sea | collected 2016-01-19
GCCACCAGAGTCTGTCAGGATGACTTTAGCGCTCATTTGGAGTCTCTGCATTTCCAAATAAGGTAAAGGGTCAAGCAGACATAAGCCTTTGAGAAAGTTTTCGAGGTGATACTCTGCAATTTTAGCTTTTGTTCTTGGATGTAATGGTAGGACAACTATCAAATCTTTAGCGATGCTTTGCAAAGCGCTCAAAATGCTCTTGATCCTCTCTATTTGATCAGTGTTTTCTTGTCTGTGTATTGTGCAGAGAGCATATCTTTGGTGTTCTAAGTCGAAGGTTCGTAAATCGATCTCTTTCAGCGCTCTTTCACGATAATAGAGAACTGCATCAAACATAACATCACCAACATTTACAATGTGCTGCTGACGCTTTCCGATTGTTCTGTTGGGAAACCCCTCTTTCTCTAAGTTGTTTACTGCAGTTTCGGTCGGACATAGAAGTAAGCTAGAAACTCGATCTGTAAGTACCCGATTGATCTCCTCAGGCATGGCTGGGTTGTGGGAACGTAGTCCTGCTTCCACATGTGCTATTGGTATAAAGAGTTTGGCTGCGGCAAGCGCACCAGCAAGAGTTGAGTTCGTATCTCCATAAACCAGCACCCAGTCCGGCCTTTCTTGTTGAATGAGCACTTCGATTCCTTCAAGCATTCTACCAGTCATCGCTCCATGAGAGAGACTGGCTATCTTCAGGTAGTGATCTGGCCGGGGGATATCCATCTGTTCGAAGAAAACGTCTGACATATTGGCGTCGAAGTGTTGGCCTGTATGTACAATGGTTTCTCTGATGTTACTATGGAAACGAATTGCTCGACTGACTGCCGCTGCTTTGATGAATTGAGGGCGGGCCCCAATGATAGTTAGGATCCTCATAAAATACTTTTAATTACTTTTCGAGTAATCAGTTCCTATGTCCTTTGAGGATTGGATGAGAGTTGTAATGGACACCAGTTGGTGCTGTGTTTCGAATATCATGCACAATTTGAATCGCTGTCTTGGCTTCTTCCAGTCCGAAACCCTGTCCAGCTAGTGTTTGTTGATAGACCAGCGTGTGAAGATCGGTGAACCCTCCACTGAACTCCATCTCTTTTCCGTCGATTGTGATGCTGCGGTAGGTGTGTTGTCCTTTGGCCCGAATCTCAGTGGGAATACGGTTGATGTCAATTGAGAGAAACCACGACACTCGGGCCTTCTCTAACTCCATATACCCCGCACAGGTTGTTGGAGTCGAGACATGGACTTCATTGCGCTCCACCTCTCCAAAGAGCCAGGTGAGCATGTCGAAGAAGTGCACGCCGATGTTGGTTGCTAGGCCTCCCGACTTCTCATCATCTCCTTTCCAAGAACGCAGATACCACTGACCCCGAGATGTGAGATAAGTCAACTTCAGTTCATACCTGTCCTGACGACGTTCCTGCTGGATTTTTTTGCGCAGGGCAATCAGTGCTGGATGAACCCGAAGTTGGAGAATCGTCCAGACTCGTTGTCCGGTGTCGGCTTCCAATTCCTGCAGGGCTGCAACGTTCCAGGGATTGAGCACCATTGGTTTTTCGCAGAGTGCATCTGCTCCAACTCGCAGGGCGGTTCTGATATGAGCATCGTGGAGGTAGTTGGGTGAGCAGATACTGAGATAGTGAATCTCTTTCCCTTCGTTTTCACGGCGTAGCTTCTCCAGGTGCCGGTCGAAACGCTCGTATTCTGTAAAGAAGGCACAGTCTGGGAAGTAGCTATCTAGAATTCCCACTGAGTCGTGCTTGTCCAAAGCTGCGACAAGTTGACTGTCTGTATCTTGAATTGCCTTGAGGTGTCGGGGAGCAATGTAACCAGCAGCACCCGTGAGCGCGAAGTTTTTCAAGAGATTCCTACGAGTTTAGTGATGCCAATTGTTGCCCGTTTAGTCGATATCGCTGTCCGGTCTGTGAGCATCGTGTTTCTGCATACCCACTCAGTGGTAGATCTAGCTGTTCACCATACTCACTCATCCAGCCAATTTGACGAGCTGGAACCCCAACCATCAGTGCGTAGTCTAGGACATCTTTATTGATCACCGCTCCAGCTCCAATGAAGGCATAACGCCCGATTGTGACTCCGCAGACCACAGTACAGTTTGCTCCCAGAGTTGCTCCTTGGCGGATTAGGGTGCTGCGGTATTCTTCTTTGCGGACAATCGCTGCTCTTGGATTATAGACATTGGTGAAGACCATGCTGGGTCCACAGAAGACGTCATCTTCCAAGGTGACGTTGTCATAGATCGAGACGTTGTTCTGGATCTTGCAGCGGTTGCCGACCACTACGCGGTTCCCAACAAAGACATTTTGGCCAAGTGAACATCTCTCCCTAATGACAGCTCCTGAGCAGACATGGCTGAAATGCCAGACCTTAGTGCCTTCACCAAGGGTGGCACCATTATCAATAATGGCACTCTCATGACACCAGTAATTCATATCCACATTCACCTATAAATACTTTGATAGATGGTCTCAATTACAATAAATATTCTATTTTTTCTTTGGGAATTTTCCTCTTAAGACTGAAGCAACTGAAAGTTTGAAAATTTAGAGAGGCTTTGCAAAAGATCTTTTGCAGGTAGCTTGCTATAACACCCTATCTACGGCGATTGACTTGGTGGATTAGTGGTGGTGAAGAATTTCTTTGAGAAGCTCGCTCCATGAGCTTATTAGGAGAGCGGAGATGATAAGATAGTTGGAAAATTACATGCAAAACCAGCACCTGCTCGTTAGATGAACGCATGCTGGGTTTTCGGAAGACTTTGCTGAGAAAACTATATCAGAAGTTCTAGGATGCTTTTTTGATTGTTTTCGATTGTTTTGGGATTATTGGCATTAACTCTTTCAGACGCCCTGTGATGCTCCCAACAATCTTTGTCACACTCAGTCCTGCCTCTTCTCGTTGTTGCTCTGGACTTCCTTGGGAAATATAGCGATCTGGTAAGCCTACTATCTGCACAGGAACAACAGTGCCAGATTGTTGCAGGGATTCCAGGGCTGCACTTCCAAATCCTCCAGAAATTACATTTTCTTCAAGAGTGACAATTAATTGACAGTGTTTGGCAAACTTTTGGAGAAGCTCTTCGTCAAGAGGTTTGACAAAGCGAGCGTTGATCACTGCGACGTTGATTCCCTGTTTCTTGAGGATTTCAGCTACAGCGATTGCAGTCTCGACCATGATACCTACTGCAAAAAGTGCGACGTCTGATCCCTCTTGAAGGACCGTTCCTTTGCCCAACTGAATCGGCTCTGTGGCATTTTCATCCCAGATGCTGGTGTTGCCTCTTGGGTAGCGCATTGCTATTGGTCCATCATGCTCATAAGCAAACTGAGTCATAAGTCTCAACTCGGAGCCATCAGCTGGGACCATCACTACCATGTTTGGAATCATTCGAAGGTATGTGAGGTCAAAGCAGCCGTGGTGAGTTGGTCCATCAACTCCAACAAGCCCTGCACGGTCCAAGGCAAAGCGAACCGGTAATTTCTGAATCGCTACGTCGTGAATTATGTGATCCAAGGCTCTTTGCAAGAACGTTGAGTAGATAGCCACAAAAGGTTTGCTGCCTTCTGCGGCTAAGCCTGCAGCACACGTTACTGCATGGCCTTCCGCAATTCCGACATCCAGCACTCTCTCAGGATGTTTTTCATGAAGGCCAATGATGCCAGTTCCGCTCATCATGGCAGCACTCAATGCCACTACTTTGGGGTCAGCTTCCATCAAATCTCCCAACTTCTCAGCAAATACCTTGGAGTAGCTTGTGTGCTGGATTCCACTACCGGATTTCTTGACGAAGTTGCCTGTTTCTGGTTCGAAGGGACTCACACCATGGTAGGTAAAGGCGTCTTCTTCTGCGAAAGAGTAGCCCTTGCCTTTCTGTGTCAGCGCGTGGATGACAATTGGTCCATCCAGGTCTTTGACATGGGAGAGTAACTCGACCAACTCTCCAACACTGTGGCCGTCGATGGGCCCAAAATAGCGCCAGCCCAATTGCTCAAAAAGCATTCCCGGCAAGAGGAAGGTCTTAAGAGAGGTATTGATCTTTTGCAGAGCATGTTGGAGTGGTTCAGAGAAAGGAACTCTTGAGGCCCATTCTCGGGTTTCGTCCCGAAGCCAATTGTAGGAAGGTGAAGAAATGACTCGTGTGATCATTTTGGAGAGAGCGCCAACATTTGGATCAATGCTCATGCCGTTGTCATTGACAATCAGGATCATATTCTTTCCAGCAAAACCATTGTGGTTCAATGCTTCGAAGGCTAGCCCTCCGGTCATTGCACCATCCCCAATGATCGCAACCACGTAGTGGGCCTGCTGTTGCAAGTCTCGACTGAAGGCCATTCCCAGTGCAGCTGAGATCGATGTGGAGGCATGGCCAGCTCCAAAGTGGTCGTAGGGACTCTCGTCACGACTCAAGAATTTCTTGATGCCACCATATTGAGCCAGTGTGCCGAAGTACTCATTGCGTCCACTGAGTAACTTGTGAGCGTAAGCTTGGTGTCCTACATCCCAGACAACTCGATCCCGACGAAAATCAAACACTTTGAAAAGTGCTACTGCGATCTCTACGGCCCCAAGGGAGGAAGCAAGGTGTCCACCCTTTTTGCTAGTGACCTCGATGATGCGTTGCCTACAGTCATCTGATAGTTGCTCTAATTCTTGAGTATTGAGAGTTTGAATGTCGTGTGGTTTTGCGATAGCGTCGAGAATCCTAGATCGATTTTGCATGATTCGTTCGCTGCCTCTGCCAGTCTGGTTGGTTCGTGGAGCTTAGAAGCCCCGTAGAAAGAGCGGTGATCGGTCGAACTTAATTGCTTCCCTCAGTTGAAATAGGTGTGCTTTGTCCAGCGAACAAGTAGCCGCGAGCCTTCGTCAGAAGCAGTCTTCCCTGAAAACCCAACGTAGCAGCAGTGTTCCCCAACTTCGGCGCTCACAGCAGGAGACTCAGGAAATTCAGCAGTTCATCAAAACGATTTTCACCAAGGAAAATCTTTGGTTCATCCGCTCAGAAGATCAGAAAAACATTGTAGCGACCCTACAGGAAATTAATCAATTGAATTCCGAGTTGACACAGAAGTGTCGCTCAAACGAGATTTTCCAAAGGCAAGCAACGTTATTCATGGGTATGAGTGAGCGCATCGTTCATCTTTGTCATTGTGTTCATCTCTGCCTTGAGTATGGTTTCTATCTGACAGAGCCAAAGGGATTGCGGATTGCGGATGCTGTCCAAATTGCCTGGCAAGGAGTGCAGGCCTTGGCGAAAGCTGCGGAACAGCAACGTTGGCCTCTGTTGCCAGAAGAAATTCGTATGTCACCTGAGCAGCAACAGTTTGTCCAGGAGCAGATCAAATCCTTCGAGCCCCTTGCACAAAAACTTCTTACCTCGCCTCAATTTAAGGATCTTAACTACCGTCTGCAGGCCGCTGAACTACAGATCATCTATTCCTTTTTCAATCATGTTCAGAAACTGCTGACGGTTCAGGATCAAATTCTGTGGGCCTTTCTCAAGCAGCCTCAGGTCAAAGAACCAGAGCGCACCCTCGATACAGTTTATCAACGCTTAGAACGTATTCAAACACGCATTGACCAGTATCATTCTAGTGTTCAACAAATTCCCGTCGAACAGCGCGCAGAATTTGAGCAAATTTGTGTTGATCTGACGCTGAAGTTGCAGGATCTCCACGTTCCACTGGAACCATTTCGTTTTGTGGACAAGCACCTCAAGTACCTCCAGCAGAGCTTTAAGGAATCACCAGGCAACGGCCCACAATTGCTTAAAGAGTTCAGAGAAAAATGCATCTCTGACATGACATTCATTCACTTTGTCTCCACCAATTTGAACACTGTTGGGCAGACATTGCGACAGGTGCAGAGCATTCTCTTCAACCTTTCTCTGGCGTTCGGGAAGGTATATGATTCCTGCCGACCACACACTGTCTCCGCATTGTTTCTTGCTAGGGCGCTGAAAGCGGTTAGTGGATTGTTAGAAAGAGGAGACCGGATTGCCCACTCTACAGAGAAAGTAACTTGGCAACTACAGACATCCATGGAAGGTCGGAGGTTGTTTCATCTTCAGGTCGAGGAGGGCATCCTGAGTGCGTTGCGCCTGATGCGTGATGGTCGAGATACGATGGGTAGTTATGCTCGGCAGCTCAATAAAGCAATTGAGCGTTTGGATGCTGAACCGGAGATGCCTTCTCTACAAGTCTATCAGATTCTCAATCAGGCCTACGATGAGCGAGATGCTCTCTCAGGAGCAGCTTTTTCTCTGGGCAACGTCTATGAACTCTTCCAGTCGATTGTGACCAGCTTACAACAGGCAGGAAGTTTCTTTCCCAAAGGATTTGGCTCTGCAGAAAGTGATGCAGCAGGAGAAGTCAAGGAGATGCAGCGCATCTATGCTGGTAGAGCCGTAAGTCTTCAGCAGCATCTGCAAGATAGCTGGCGCGGAGGGAACGATCTGGTATGGATGATTGAACAGTTACTGGATCCACAACAACAACAGCAGCAAATTTTCGGCAGGGAGATGAAGGAAATCATGGAGCCGGTTCAATTACGCTTGGCTACTCTGGCATCCCAAGCACATGTGACTGAGACAGATGCACGAGCACCAGCACCAGCGAAAAAGGCCCAACCAAAAGCGGATCCAAGTCAGCCCAGTGCTTCAAAAATGATCAGTAAGCTTGGACAATCTCGAGAAGAAAATCGTGGCCGATTTGAGCCTTACGAGTCGGATGTGATGGGCATACTGAAGCGCAATATCCTCACCTTGCGTTCACGGCAGGCCAGAATGATCCTAGAAGTCTTGGAGAAATCTCATACATTCAGTGGCTATGTGGAACGAGTCGGTCGAGACTTTGATTCAGAGGAACCAGCATCGGAAAGCAAGATGATGGATACTCTGCTAAATGATGCGGACACGCTCTGGGAGTTCCTCAAGGGAGTTGCTGAAGCAAAGGTGCTGGCTTATGGTTTCTTCAACGCGAGTGGGATAGAACTCGAATACAGCGAAGATCGTGGGGACTTCATTGTGCCAAGAGATAAGCAGCGTCATCTGCGATTTTCAGATGGTATGTTTATGTCCCCCAAAGAGCTGATGACGCGTTTTCTGGATGTCATTCTTGGACGAAAAGGAAATTATCATATTTCTCAGGCGGTGCCCAAGCACATGGTCCAGGACATTGAAAGTATCTTCTTGTTGCCCACCAGTGAGCAGGAGGTCATTCGTAATGTGATGCCTGATTAAGACCTAAAAATCTCTGGAATTTTCCCGGAAAAGTGGGAAGGCAATCAGTTTGTAGATGTCTCTGGTTTCAAGAATCGTTTCAGTACCCAAAGCACTTCCAATAACAACAGCAGCAAAAGCAACCAACGCAGCCAGTCTTGTAGAGTGTCACTAGCGGCCTGCTGGCGATTTAGAAATGCTGCCTGGTCAGTGAAAAAACTCTGCATCTGTTTTAGTGCCTCTTCGGTCATCAGCGCTGGCAGACTTTCCTGTTCAGCCAAATTGACTGCGAAGGCTAGTGTAAGATTATCGTCTTTTAGTTCGTAGTGTCCCGGCCATCGCCATCCGGGTGTGACTCCTACAACCTGTTGACCCACCTTCAAGCTCCCCAACTGACGCCTCGGATGTTTTTGCCAGAGATAACTCAGCCAGTCCCGCAGCTGGTCTACGAAGCTTTGCTGCTGGTAGAGCGGCCCCCAAGCATTTGAGACGCCAGTATCCAACAGCCAAAGTTGTTGGGCAGTTGCTTGATGCAAGCCCTGTATGGATTGTTCAATCAACCACTCAGGCCCGAGGTTGGCTTTTCTCCAGTCAAGAGCGAGTTGCTCTTTAGGTAACAGGCTATGATTATCTATTGCTAAGTTGCTCCAGTCTGCTGGACGAGTTGGTACGAACAGACGGATCGGAGTTTCGGGGTAGACGTCTTCAAATCTTCTTGGATCATCAGCCAGCAGAATCACAAGATCAGGGTTTGCCGCCTTCAGAGTTTCTGGATTGCTGAATAGGAAAGAGAAGAAGTCATTGGCATTCAGTGCCGATTTCAATGGATGCAGTCCGTACCGGTAAAGTGCAGAAACTCCCTCAGTACTTAGCAACCCCACCCGCAGATCATCTCCTCGCGAAGATTGAAAGTAATAGTGATTGTCATAGTCAGGATCTGGTAGCTGAGGTTCAATCAATATCTGTAAAGGTGCGTGATGCTCATATTCAGGACTTAGTGCTAATCGCTGACGCTCTGATGTGCCTTTCCAACTGATGACTGACTCATGCAGCTTTTGAGATCCTTGCTCCACAGTGATGCGTACTTCTGTAGACTGTGGTTGTTCCCCAAAGAGTTCTACCTCAAGGACTGCGCTTAGCTTCCCTTCTGTTTTTACACGGAGCTTCCGCATTCCTAAATTAGGTGTGGATTGTAGCCCTTGTGGTCTTTCAAAACGCCACTCAATTGGTAGTGCAACGGGAGCATAGGGCCAGTATTGGGAACGCTGAAAATCAGATACCAAGTTGACAATCAGTCGACGATTGCGTTCCGTTTCTGGTCGCGATTGCATGATGGCTTGTCCGATCTCTCCCAGATTGGGTGTGCCAGCAAAAAAGTTTCCAGGAAACTTGGTTTGTACTGGTGTTTTTGCTGGGGGTGGAAATAATTCTGAAAGCAGAAGTGGTTGTATTCCCGCTGGTAGATTGGACTGTAGTGAAGGCTGAGTCGTCAAGCTGGCACTGTCATCAACGACCCATAGTTCTAACGGAAGAGGTTTCTCCACCCAGTAAGGGCGTGATAGCAAAAATACAGCGAGTAGTACCAATAGACTGCGCAGAATTTTGATCCAAAAATCTTCGCGAGAAAATCTAAGTTGCTGCTGCAATGTTTCTGGAGGCAGCAGGAAAAAAGCGGAGAAAGGCTGAGGCTGGCGCGTCCTTGGTTTTAGCAGCGGCCAAAGCCAAGGTAGAATGACTGTTGGGAGGGCCAGCAGCCACAAAGGAGTAAGGAATTGAAGCATGCCAGAGGCCTGCTAGTCCCGAAGTTCTGGGGTCTTGATTCGATTGAGCAGTTGCTGTTGCGCAATGGAAAGCAAGTTACTGGTCAACCAGTAGAGTGTTAGCCCAGCAGGGAAAGTGAAAGTAAAAATGGTGAACACTAGCGGGAGATACTGCATGATTTTCGCCTGCATGGGATCCATCGTAGCAGCTGTGGGAGTCAGTTTTTGTTGGAAGTAGAGACTCACTCCCATCAGAATTGGTGTGATTCCAAGACCGTCAGGAGCAGACATGTCTGAGAGCCAGAGCATGAAGGGCGCATGACGCAGTTCAACAGCACCAGAGAGAGCGCTATAAAGAGCGATGAAGACAGGAATTTGTAGAAGTAGCGGCAAGCAGCCCCCGAGTGGGTTGACTTTGTTCTTGCGGTACAATTCCATCATCTCTTGGTTCAACTTTTCTCGGTTATCCTTGTACTTCTCCTGAATTTTTTTCATTCGTGGAGCCAGCTGTTGCATGCGCTTCATCCCCTTCATTCCCTTGTAAGTTAATGGGAACAGAAGCAATCGAACGATGATGGTCAGGATGATGATGGCGATTCCATAGTTACCAACATAGCTGAAGATCCAGTGCAACAGTGTCAGCAGTGGTGCCGCTAGCGTTTCCAAAAACATCGCATTTGATTCACGCAGATTGTGACCAAATTTTAACATTTCGTCTTCTAACTTTGGCCCAAAGTAGGTGCGAAAATTTGATTCAATCTGTCGATCTGGCTGTAGGCTCACCAAAGGTAAGCGTGCCCCAAAGTACGGGCGCAGCATAGATCTTTGATCCACCAGAGCAGCGGTAGAACGGAAGTAGGCGAAACGGATTGGTGATTCAGCCCGAACTGCATTCAGGAAGAACTGATCTTCGACTCCAAACCACTCAGCGTTTGCCACTTGAAACTCTTGTTGGACATCACTGTTTGTTTCAGTCTCCACGCTTTCTTCAACAAAGTATACCGGTCCGGTGTGAGCCCCTTGTTGTTGATAGTCATCATTCTGAACTCGGCCTTCCCCAAAGACGTGTCGAATCCGTAAAGACCTTGCTTTCTGAGAGCGGTTGATTACCTGTACCCGATAGCCTATCTGGAAAGAATCAGCGAAGAACTCGAAGGTCTTGATCAACTGGAGTCCGTCAACAACAGGAGAGACGAACTGTAGGGAGGCTGTCCCTTCTTCAAGAAATAGATCTTCCTGTGATTCAGAAAAAACAGTACGTTGGAGTAGGGCAGAAAGCTGAGGATCTTCTTCTAACTCGACAGCAAATTGATTCACGTTGTCGAGATCATTGGCGAACATATTCACCTTGTTTTCCTCTGTGACGATCTCTTCGTTGCTAGCGCCCAAGAATGATGTGAGATAGGGAAGCCATGTGCTGATGGTCAGTCGTCCCTTGTTGTGTTGATACTCCTGAAGCAGCAGACTCTCAGCAACTGCACCCCTAGTATTAAAGGTCAAGCGGTAACGTGGGGTTTCAACAAAAACTTGTTTAGCGGGCTGGCTTTCGTCCACATTTTGTAGACGAGAACTCAGAGGAGAAACAGAGTTTTCAGAAACAGCCAATTCGTTCTCTTCTAACGCTGCGGTTGGAGATACCTCAGTAGCACTTGGTGTCGTTATAGAAGTTGGTGGCGGTGGTGGAAAGAGGAACTGCCAGCCAATCAGCACAGCAGCCGACAGAGCGATTGCTAGAAGGGTTTGTTTCTCCATAGTGATTACAGGCCGGGTCAGAGGTTTGAAGATTTAGTGGGTTCAGCGTGCTTGTCAGGGACAGGGTCGTATCCCCCAGGATGAAAAGGATGACAGCAAAGAACTCTTCGGAGCGCCATCCAGCCACCTTTACCTAAGCCATAACTTTGTAGAGCCTCCAGCGCATAGCTGGAACAGCTTGGGTAGAAGCGGCATGATCTAGGTAAAAGTGGAGACAGGCAGTGTTGGTAAAGCCTAATGCAGGCGATTAATCCTCGGGACAGTATTCTTGAGAGTGGTTGCTCAGGATGGGATGCAGAGGGAACGTCCATGCTGTTTAATTTTCAGCAGTCTGGGCGTTAAGAAATTGGAAAGCCTGGTGAACCGTGCTCTCAATGTAAGTCTGCTCGACAGGGCGCCGTGGTTTATTAGTAATCATGAAGCAGACATCCGCAGGCTGGCAGATTTGATGTCGGTGGTGGCGAATTGCTTCTCGAAGCAAACGCTTCAATCGATTTCGCAAAGGAGCATGTCCCACTTTCTTACTTACCGTGACCAGAAAGCGACTCTCGGGACTAGGACTAGCGAGGTACTTGATGCTGATCAGTCCTAATCCTTGGTAGTCCCCATACTGAAAGATGCGCGCCACTTCGCTCCTGCCACAAAGGCGTACCTGCTTTGGATAACACCTTGAGGTCACTAAGCGGATAGTCGCTTACGTCCCTTGGCTCGTCGTCGCTTGATGATGGCTTGGCCGTTCTTAGTCGCCATCCGTGCGCGGAAGCCATGCTTCATTTTCCGCCGACGATTATTGGGTTGGTAGGTTCGCTTCATCTGCGCAACTCACTGAAGGTAAAAGATTGAAAACACCAATAAATATCGAGTTCATGATTTTTTGACAAGTTTTTTCCTACTCTCTGTTGGGTGGGATTGTGTGTTAAACGGGAAATTTAATTGAGTTCTGTAGTTTGTTGTGCGAAATTAAGGAAATTTTTCTTGCCCCATGGATGCTGGCCGGCACCTCTGGCTGTGCTGTAAAAAGGAAGCTTATGCTGCAGAATCGCATTACGGAAGGTTTGACCTTCGATGACGTTCTTCTTGTACCCGCCTATTCAGACATCCTACCTCACGAAGTTTCTGTTCAAACTCGGCTGACCCGACACTTGGATTGCAACATTCCTCTACTGAGTGCGGCAATGGATACTGTTACAGAACACCAAGTGGCTATTAGTATAGCACAGGAGGGTGGTCTTGGGGTGATTCACAAAAATATGAGTGTGGAGGAACAAGCTGCTCAGGTTGATCGAGTCAAACGGTCAGAGAGTGGAATGATCTCTGACCCAATCACAGTTGAGCCTGAACAACCACTGAAAGATGCATTACAGTTGATGGAGCGCTATCGCATCTCTGGAGTTCCTGTAACCCGTGGCACGGAGTTAGTTGGTATTCTGACGAATCGAGATCTACGTTTTGAGACCAATCTGGATCAAAAAGTGGGCTCTGTGATGACCAGCGGGCGGGATCGACTGGTCACAGTCTCTCCAGGAATTGATCTCGAGGAAGCGAAAACTCTGTTGCATACCCATCGTATCGAGAAATTGCTCGTTGTCTCAGAAGGCTATGAGCTGCTTGGTTTGATCACGATCAAGGACATTGAGAAGTCCCGCAAATACCCAAATGCCAACAAAGATGATCGAGGACGTTTAAGGGTTGGTGCTGCTGTGAGTACAAGCCGAGATTTGATGGAACGTACAGCGGCATTAATCAGTAGAGGCGTCGATCTCGTTGTGTTGGATACAGCACACGGACATTCTAGTAAGGTCCTACAAAGCATCCAAGAACTTCGCGAATCCTTTCCTGAGCTAGAAATTGTTGCAGGAAATATTGCTACTGCCTCTGGTTGTGAAGCTTTGATCAAGGCAGGAGTCGATGCTGTCAAAATCGGAATTGGGCCAGGCTCAATTTGTACAACGAGAGTGGTTGCTGGTATTGGTGTGCCTCAAATTACAGCGATTAGTGAGTCAGCAAGCGTGGCTAGACGTTGTGGAATTCCTATAATTGCCGATGGAGGAATCAAGTACTCAGGTGATATTGTGAAAGCCCTAGCGGCTGGTGCAGACTCCGTGATGATAGGTAGCTTATTTGCTGGGACAGCAGAAACTCCTGGCCAAGTGATTCTTTACCAGGGTCGTCGTTACAAGCTGTATCGTGGAATGGGATCAATGGGTGCGATGAAGGAAGGTAGCAAAGATCGCTATTTTCAGAACAATATTGAAGAATCAAAATTAGTACCAGAAGGGATTGAAGGCCGAGTGCCTTTTAAAGGATCACTAGCAGAAATGGTCTATCAGTTTGTAGGAGGATTGCGCTCTGGAATGGGATACACTGGTTGTCGAAATATTGTGGAGCTGCAAGAGCAGGCACAATTCGTCCGAATCACCTCGGCTGGACTACGAGAAAGTCATGTTCATGATGTCTTCATCACGGAAGAGGCTCCAAATTATCCAATTTCTAAGGTGGAGTGACGTGCGACAATTCTGGAAATACGCATTACTGCTATTATTGAGTCTACCCCTGCTGGGATGCTCGTTCGCTTACGATCAGGGAGTACGATTGGAAGCAGAAGAACGTTGGGAAGAAGCTTCGACCTCCTACCGGGAAGCGGTTATCGCCAATCCGGGCAATTCGGTCTATCTCGGGGCTCTCCTACGAGTGAACCGTCATGTTGCCAAGGATAACCTTCAGCGCTATCGGGAGTACTTGGCTGCTGGGGAAAGAGTTAAAGCCTTTGCTCGTTTGCAGGCTGTTCGTCAGCAGGATCCTAACTTGGCAGAAGCTGCTGAAGAAGAAAAGCTATGGTCACATATCTTGCTCAGTGGTCGAGTGCGGTTCGAGTTTGAACAGCTTCAGACAAACGTAAGGCTCGCTGATGAAATGCAGTTGCAAATTCGTTTCAATACTCCTGCTGGCAAAACAATCACGGCACCGATTTTAAGTGAGAGTGGGATCTTTTTTGTAGAAGATTTGACCTATCGTCAAAATCCTCAAATCTTTGCTCAATATTCAGTGCAATCCATTGGGCTGAAACTGGCACGAAGCGAGCCTTCTGGTCTATCTCGTCGAGAATATCAAAAGTTTATTGATTTTCGAGAAATTCAACCATTGCGTGTTCAAGGACAGCTTGATTTTCCGACAACTATGGTGCCATCGAGATACTTGATTGCTGATCGTTCTCGAGTGCTGTTGCGTCAACAAAATCCACAGGAATGGAACCCACCTCGATTGGTTCAGTATGAACTCCTATTGCAGGGAGACAGAATTGCAGTGCGTAGTACGGATCAAAGACGTGAATTTGCTGCAGATATATTGTATTGGAATCTGGAGGATCAGCGGGCGCTACTGGATTTTGGAGTGTATGACCTACGCTTCCAAGCAGAGAATCGCAACTGGGCGATTCGCAGAAAGGACTATCAAGAATCAACTGATGATTATCTTTTAGAACTAGCTGAAAATCTGGCCCTCAGCCCTTACTTCTTCTACAGTGGAATTGCTTACCCTTTCGTCGTTCAGCCCTGAATAGCAATCTCTTTTGCTTTCTAAGTCAGTCCTTGAACAGTTTGAGATAATCATGTTCTAACTGAGCAAAAACCGTGGATTACAGTCAGATTTCAGAATCGATCTTGGTTCAAGTCAGTTCACCTTCTGAATTTCCTTATTCGGATAAGAACATTCATGAAGCACGGGACATTTCCCACAAAGAGGCTTTCGTGCCTTGCAAGTGTAGCGGCCCTGTAGAATCAGGTAGTGATGGGCATCTTTGCGCCAATTTGGAGGAACATTACGAGCTAGTTTGCGATCGACTTCTTCCACAGTTTTTCCACATGCTAATCCTGTGCGGTTAGAAACTCGAAATACGTGAGTGTCCACGGCAATCACAGGATGCCCGAAAGCTGTGTTCAAAAGCACGTTTGCAGTTTTGCGTCCCACACCGGGCAAGGCCTGCAGAGCTTCAGAGTCTTCGGGGATTTCTCCTTGATGATGTTCACAAAGCTGTCGAGCAGTTTTAACAATATTTTTGGCTTTAGTGGGAGCAAGACCTAGAGTCTTGATATGGGTCAATACTTTTTCTGGTGTAGTCTGAGCAAGTTTTTGTGGAGTAGGATAATTGCCAAAGAGAGATGGAGTAACCTTGTTGACAGCGGCATCTGTCGTTTGCGCACTAAGGATAATGGCGATCAGTAGTTCGAAGGTGTTAGCATGTTGTAATTCTGTGATAGGTTCTGGAATCGCTTTGCTGAGATTCTGAAAAAACTGCTCACGCTCAGCTGCTCGCATTGGCCTCCGTATTTGATTCTAAAAAGGTCTTGTGAATGATGCGTAGTGCTTCAGGGGAGTCCTCTTGCCGAATTACGCAGGAAATGTTGATCTCAGAAGCGCCTTGTGTAATCATCTCTAGATTTATTTGTTGCTGGGCCAGCGCCATAAACATCCGTCCTGCAGTGCCTGTAGCGTAGCGCATCCCCTCTCCTACCAAGCTCAGTATTGCCCGGTCACGAACCAGGGTTACATCAGCGAATTCTTCCATGTCGTGAATCATGGGCTGAACATTATCCAAGCGGTCAACCGTACAGGAGATGTTGACTTCTGATGTTGAAACCAAGTCAATCACAACTCGGTGCTTCTTGAATAGTTCAAATACCTGCGCCATAAAGCCGGTCGAATTCAGCATTCGGTTTGAGTGAATGTTGAGAATGCTGACGTGGTGTTTGGTTGTGACTGCCACAGCCGTTTTGTTCCGCTGTTTTCTTTGTTCGGTCAACTTGACAGGGACGATAATAGTACCGGGTTTCTCTGGGTAAAAGGTGTTTTTGATTCGAATTGGCACATTGGCCTTGATAGCACACTCCATGGTAAAGGGATGCAATACTTCAGAGCCAAA
>JACLAC010021604.1_pt1 | contig 15655 bp, 11 predicted proteins | sample 8027881 | NCBI WGS metagenome assembly JACLAC01 (sample SAMN15725517, study PRJNA655200) | protist metagenome | isolation source: fluorescence activated cell sorting (FACS) single amplified genomes of... | place: Spain: Blaines Bay Microbial Observatory, Mediterranean Sea | collected 2016-01-19
CTGGAATGTTTATACCCGCGGGCTGATGCCCGGATTAGCCCACCTTTACATCGGTGAGGAAGGTGTAGCCGTGGGTGCCTGTGCAGCCCTGCGCGACGACGACTTTATTACCAGCACCCATCGCGGGCACGGTCACTGCTTGGCCAAAGGCGGGAAGCTCGATCGGATGATGGCCGAGATCATGGGCAAGGAAGCTGGCTATTGCCGTGGTAAAGGAGGCTCTATGCACATCGCCGATATGTCGGTGGGCATCCTTGGCGCCAACGGCATTGTCGGTGGTGGCTTCGGCATTTGCACTGGTGCCGGACTTTCAGCTAAACTGCGCGGCACCGATCAAGTAGGTGTATGCTTCTTCGGCGACGGAGCTGCCAATCAAGGCATAATGCTCGAGACCATCAATATGGCCGTAGTCTGGAACCTGCCGGTCATCTATATCTGCGAAAATAATCAGTACGGCGAACACACCCCCTACCGGACTGTCACCGGCGTCGAACACATCGCCGACCGCGCCAAAGGATTCGGCTTAGAAGGTATCATTGCTGATGGCTCAGACGTTTTAGAAATGTATGAAACCGTCTCTGCCACTGTGGCCAAGGCAAGAAATGGAGATGGCCCTACGTTGATAGAGGCTAAAACCTATCGTTTTCAAGGCCACCATGTCGGGGATGCCCAGACTTATCGTACGAACAAAGAAGTTGATTGGTGGTCTGAACAAAAAGACCCGATCCGTCTACTAGGCAATTACATGGTGGCCAACAAGGTAGCCAAAAAGTCCGAGCTAGATGATTTGTATGAGCAAGTAGAAAGCGAAGTCTTAGAAGCCATCGAATTTGGCAAAGATGCCCCCTTCCCACCACCCGAACAAGCTTTCGAGGATGTATATGCCTGATCGAGAAATGTTATTTAGAGAGGCACTAGGCTTAGCAACCGCTGAGGAGATGCGGCGCGATGAATCAGTCTTCATTATGGGAGAAGATGTTGGTGCTTCCGGCGGTATCTTCAAATGCTGTGAGGGTTTATTTGAGGAATTTGGCGCAGATCGAGTCATTGATACGCCTATTGCCGAAGCCGGCTATATCGGCCTGGGGGTTGGTGCCGCAATGACTGGAATGCGTCCCATAGCCGAACTGATGTTCGGCGACTTTTCGCTTCTGACGATGGACCAAATCGTCAATCAGGCAGCCAAAATCCGTTATATGTCAGGCGGCCAATGCAAAGTACCGCTGACGATTCGCCTATCTATGGGAGCCGGCCGTTCTTCGGCCGCCCAACATTCCCAAAGTTTACACTCGCTCTTTGCTCATATACCGGGCCTCAAGGTCGCCGTCCCCTCAAACCCGCGCAATGCCAAAGGTCTACTCAAAACCGCAATCCGCGATGATAACCCGGTCCTTTTTTTCGAGGACAAAATGATGTACAACGACTCCGGCTTGGTACCCGAAGAAGAAGACTTTGTCATCCCTTTTGGCGAGGCTTCGATAGAGCGAGAGGGCGATGACTTGACCATAGTCGCTACTTCCAGTATGGTTTCGGCCGCGCTCGGAGCAGCCGAAAAACTCGCCGATCAGGGCCTAAACGCTGAGGTCGTCGACCCGCGGACCTTAGTCCCTTTGGATAAGGAGACCCTGTTGGCCTCGGTGCGCAAAACCGGTTATGCAGTGGTCGTCGATGAGGGAGTCGAGCGCTTTGGCGCCACGGCCGAACTGGCATCGCAGCTCAACGCCGAGGCTTTCGACTGGCTCGATGCACCAGTTTTGCGAATTGGCGCTGCCGACGTACCAATCCCCTTCAGCCCGACCCTCGAGTTGCCGACCATCCCCAACGAGGAGCGTATCATCGAAGTGGTGCTCTCACAGCGGGGATAATCGTGACGCGCCCAACCTGCCTAGTCACCGGCTCCTCAAGCGGAATCGGCGCCGCAATCGTTCGCCAATTCGCCGCTCGAGGGTACGATGTCGTAATCCATTTCAACTCCGGTGCCGACCGAGCCGAAAATATCGCCGCTGAGATTCGCGCCGAAAATCAGGTCGAGACCTTAGTCCTCGGTGGCGATCTTTCGCAACCAGATGCACCTTTCGATCTCATCGACCGCACTTTCGCCCACTATAACCGCCTAGATGTGGTAATCAGCAACAGCGGAGTGGTCAACTATATCAAAGACGAAAAGGATGAAATAGTCCGCTACCGGTTTAGCGAAACCCCGATAGAACATCTCGACCAAGAAATGACCCGCGTTCTCGAGTTGAATTTAAAAGGCGCTTACCGGCTGGCCCAACGCGCACTGCAACGCATGATGGAACAAGCCGAACGAGAGACCGATCCCCTGCACCGCAGTATACTCTTCATCACGTCGATCTCCGATATTGCGCCCGAAAGTACTCGCATCCCCTATGGCGTCAGCAAAGCCGGCCTCAACCACGCCGTCATTGGCGCCGCGTTTGACGGTGGTCCCCACAATATCACGGTCAATGCCCTGCGACCCGGAGTTATCGATACCCCGTTGACCAATCGTCCATCTGGCATAGCAGAGCCTGATTCAGGCCGCGAATTCACCGTGGCCGAAACCTATGGCCTAATGGCTGAAGGCGGTGCCCAACCCATTCGCCGAGTCGGCCAACCCGAGGATATCTCTTTCGCCGCCTATGCCTTTACCCAAATCCCCTATATGACCGGTCAACTTATCGCCGTCGATGGAGGTTTTACCCTACCTGGTAATTTCCCCAATCGCGAGCTTTTTATCCAAGAAGGACTACGACAGCGACAAAGAGGCTGACGAGACTACGTATCCCAGTCCAGGACAGAAAAACGCCCACATCTCAAAGGTGCGGGCGTTTTTCTGTCTCTAATCAAGTCGCAGCTCAGTGCTCACTGATACTACCGATCTGTATCTCAATATCATCGCGATTGGCCACCCGCTCCATCAATCCGTCCCGAATCCACGCCATTCGATCGGCCACCGTGAGCATCTTATCGTCGTGGGTCACAGTGATAATCGTCGTACCCATCTCCTGCTGCAGATTTTTCATATAACTGATGATCTCTTGCCCGGTATTGCTGTCGAGATTTCCCGTAGGTTCATCGGCGAGAATGATTCGCGGCTTATTAACAAAGGCACGGGCAATGGCCACACGCTGTTGCTGGCCACCCGAAAGTTCGGAGGGGATATGACCGGCCCGATCCCCCAGACCAACGATTTCCAGGCATTCCATAGCCCGCTTTTCGCCTTCCTCAGTCGTCATCCCGGCAAAGACCGTCGGCAAAGCCACATTCATCAATGCACTCATTACGGGGAGCAGGTTATACGTTTGAAAGATATAACCCAGTTCAAAACAGCGCACCGCCGCCAACTGTTTCGGATTGAGTTCGGCCAGATTGATTCCCTCAATTAGCACTTCGCCGTCGGTGGGAGTCTGGAGAGCACCTATCATATTGAATAGAGTACTCTTTCCCGAACCAGAAGGTCCCATAATCGCAAAAAATTCATTTTCGTACACCTGGACGCTCAAGCCTCGCAAAGCGTGGACATGGGTCGATTCGTCGCGACTCTTGGCATTATAAACCATTTTGACATCTCGTGCATCAACGATAACATCGCGGCCGTTTTCCGACATAAGCCCTTGGCTCCTTACCCTCTTCCCGTTTATCTAAAAACAAATGATTAGAGTGGTCCCAATCTAAGGTGAGAGGACCTACAAGTCAAATGTAAGATGGAGTTTTTTAAGCCGCTTTTCGCCCTAATCCCCGTTCTCCCAAGCGAAGAGTAGCAAAAACCTAAATAACCCCATCAACCAGCCGATAATACTAACAAGAAATAACTTGACGCTATACACTACTATTTGGTATAATATTACCATTGACCTTCTTTAACAATTGGTTTTCCAGACCCTTTAAATCTGGCAATCCAAGCTGGGAGCGCCTTATGCAGGACAGTCAACAACTCATTGATATTCAAGAGGTTGCCGATCGATTCGGCAAATCGGTTGAATCGATTCGCAAATACAAAAATTTCGGGATTATCCGCGTGAGGGACAAGCGCGGCAACAAAGACCTTTTTGATCCTGAAGAAATCATATCCATCCGAGACCAGATCCATGATTTGCGCCTCCAAGGCCTATCCTTAGCGCAAATAGCCGACCAACTGGATCTAGTCCGAGCTGAAGATCTGGACTCGGTCTCTACTCAAACACCAACTCCGGGCCAAACACCGCATCTGGAGCCGGGCAAACCCTTGAAGATCTTACTTGTCGACGATGAGGATGAGGTCCGGGTTAGCTTGCGCGAATTCCTGGAAGGGATGGACTATGCCATCTGCGAAGCTGCCGATGGCGAAGAAGCTCTGGCCAAAACCTTCACCGAAAAACCGCATATGATCCTTTTAGATTTGCGGCTACCCAAAGTCAACGGCTATCAGGTCTGCCAAACGCTCAAAGGCAATCCCATCACATCGGGTATCCCGATCATCATGGTCTCTGCACTCAACTCCACCAGCAACAAGGTCAAGGGAATCGACATTGGCGCAGATGATTATGTTGACAAACCTTTTGATCTGGACGAACTAGCTGCGCGGATCAAGATGGTCTCGCGGCGACTCAGCCTCGAGGTCTAAAGGAGCACGATCGGGTAAATCGACAAATTTCTCTAGGTGACCGCACTGTAGGCATGCGTATACAAACGCCGTCAACAGTTGCGGCCGCTCCTGGGATTTCTCAGCTCCATAGAGGTGGTACGTCTCAGCTGGCACCGGAAAAACCTCCTGGAATTCCTCGCCTCCGCACTGAGCGCAGTTGATCACAAAATCGGCTTCCAACATCTTCACCCGGCCTGCTGCTCTTTAAGCCGTGTAATCTCGTCGCGCAAATGGGCGGCCTTTTCGAATTCGAGGTTGGCCGCCGCAGATCTCATCTCTTGCTCAAGGTCGGCCAAGACCTCTGCTTCATCACCCTCTACCAGATAACTCGCCTCGGGTTCAGACACCAACTCCGGCGTAATCCCTCGCAGATTTTCAAGCACCGCCGTAGATTGGAGGATCTCTTCTCTAGTGCGGTATATGGTTTCTGGCACGATGCAGTTTTTTGCGTTATAGGCCTCCTGTTTCTCGCGCCGACGACCGGTCTCGTCAATGGCCTTCTGCATTGATTTGGTAATCTTATCGGCATAGAAAATGACTTTACCAGCCGCATTCCGCGCTGCCCGCCCGACAGTTTGGATCAACGCCATCTCGGAGCGCAGAAAACCCTCTTTATCTGCATCGAGGATCGCCACCAGAGAAACCTCAGGCAGGTCCAAGCCTTCGCGAAGCAAATTGATCCCCACCAGTACATCGAATTCGCCCAGACGCAGATCTCGGATGATCTCCACCCGATCCAGGGTCTCAATATCCGAATGTAGATAGCGTACCCGAATCTCCATCTGCTCAAAATAATCGGTTAGGTTTTCGGCCATTCTTTTGGTCAGGGTCGTCACCAAAACTCGCTCCCTTATTTCGCTACGCTGCCTTATTTCCTCTATCAAATCGTCGATCTGCCCTTCCAAAGGCCGCACTTCGATTGAAGGATCGACCAACCCCGTAGGCCGTATCACCTGTTCAACGATCACGCCACCCGTCTGGTTCAACTCGTAGTCCGCTGGCGTGGCCGATACATAAACCGTCCATCCCATCCGCTCCTCAAATTCCTTAAATACCAATGGCCGATTATCGTAGGCGGAGGGTAAACGAAAACCGTGCTCAACTAGATTCTCCTTCCTCGAACGATCCCCGCGGTACATTCCCCTGACCTGAGGAACCGTCACATGCGATTCATCGATAAAGAGCAGGTAATCATCAGGAAAATAATCGAGTAGAACGTAGGGCGCAGTACCCGCCCTGCGGCCATCCATATAACGCGAGTAGTTCTCAATTCCAGGACAGAAGCCGACTTCTCGAATCAGCTCCACATCGTATTTGGTACGGGTCTCCAGACGATGTGCTTCAACCAGTTTATCCTCGGTGCGCAGATCGAGGAGATGGCTCTCCAATTCAGTCAAAATCTCATCGCAGGCTTGTTCGACGCGCTCATCGTCGGTCACATAGGCCTTGGCGGGAAAAAGCTTAATACTCTCGCGCGGCTCCAAAACCGCACCAGTCAGCGCATCGATAAGGTGGATACTTTCAATCTCGTCACCAAACATTTCGATCCGCACCGCGCGATCTTCCGAACCCGGTACGATCTCGACGACATCACCGCGCACCCTAAAACAACCGCGCTGTAGTTCGATATCGTTGCGGCGGTAATAGCTGTCTATAAGAGCGCGAAGAATATCGTCACGCTCGATCTGGTCACCGCAACTGAGCTCGATTTTGTGTCCATCGTAGTCCCGGGGCGAGCCGATGCCATAAATACATGAAACCGTAGCGACGATAATTACGTCCGTTCTCTGCAGGAGCGAACTTATCGCCTTGAGACGAAGTCGATCGATCTCTTCATTTAGTTCGACTTCTTTTTCAATATAAGTGTCCGTACTCGGCTTGTAGGCTTCAGGCTGGTAATAATCGTAGTAACTGACGAAATATTCGACCGCATTGTCTGGAAAAAACCCTTTGAACTCACCATATAATTGGGCGGCCAGCGTTTTGTTGTGCGATACAATCAAAGCCGGCATCTGCAATTCCTGAATCGCATTGGCCATGGTGAAGGTCTTGCCACTTCCCGTCACACCTAGCAAGGTCTGATGGGCCTGGCGTTGGCGGACTCCCTCAACGAGTTCTGCAATAGCCTGAGGTTGATCCCCGCCGGGCTCGTAATCGGATTTCAATTTGAAAGAGTCCATCGATACTCCTGGTTTATCGGCCTATTTCTCAAATCTAGCCGCCCTATCCAACCTTGTCAATAATCTAGCGGAGACTGGGACTGTGTCATATTGTCTCCGTAGTGTGCACATATGTCACTGTCCTGAATATTGAAAAAATATCGTCAAAGTATATGCATGTAATATAATTACAATATCCTATAGTCATTTTTTACCTTGTGGTACATACCTTGCTATATTTTTAAAAAAACCATTCACTAAGAAAGAAAAGAGAGGACCACTATGGGGAAAGTCATCGGCATTGATCTCGGCACTACCAATTCGTGCGTGGCGGTAATAGAGGGCCAGAACGCCGAGGTCATCGCCAATTCCGAAGGAGGCCGCACCACACCCTCAATGGTCGCCTTCACCAAAGACGACGAACGCCTCGTCGGCCAAACTGCCAAACGCCAGGCCGTTACTAACCCACAGAACACAATCTATTCCATCAAGCGCTTTATGGGTCGCCGCATGGACGAAATTGGCAACGATAACAGCGATGTTCCATACGAATTGAGTACCGGGAGCCGCGACCTGGCTGTAGCCAAAATTGAGGATTCCGAATACACGCCTCCCGAAATCTCGGCGATGATCTTGCAGAAAATGAAACAGACGGCCGAAGATTACCTAGGCACCGAGGTAACACAGGCCGTTATCACCGTCCCGGCCTATTTCAACGACTCACAACGCCAAGCGACCAAAGATGCAGGCACCATCGCCGGTTTGGATGTTCTGCGCATCGTAAATGAACCGACGGCAGCCGCTCTAGCTTATGGTTTGGACAAGAAGGACGGCCAGGAAAAGATCGCGGTTTACGATCTGGGAGGCGGGACCTTCGACATTTCGATCCTCGAACTGGGCGATGGTGTCTTCGAGGTCAAATCGACCAACGGCGATACCCGTCTCGGCGGAGACGACTTCGACCAAGAGATCATCAATTGGCTCGCTGAAGAATTCGAAAAAGCCGAGGGCATTAACCTGCGCCAGGATCCGATGGCGCTGCAACGGCTCAAGGAAGCGGCCGAGAAAGCCAAAATCGAGCTTTCCTCCTCAACCTCGACCGAAATCAATTTGCCCTTTATCACCGCCGACCAAACTGGACCCAAGCACCTACAAACCAGTCTCTCGCGCTCCCAATTCGAACGCTTGGTCAGCAACTTGGTCGATCGCACTAAGAAACCCTGTCTGCAAGCACTCCAAGATGCCGAATTAGGACCAAACGAGATCGACCAGGTGATTCTGGTGGGCGGATCGACCCGAATCCCGAAAATTCAGGAGGCCGTCCAGGAGGTCTTCGGCAAGGAACCTCATCGCGGCGTGAATCCCGACGAGGTCGTGGCCATGGGTGCAGCAATACAAGCCGGAGTGCTGGCTGGCGACGTCGACGATGTGCTGCTACTCGATGTGACCCCACTTTCATTGGGAATCGAAACAATGGGCAGCGTAATGACCAAGCTGATCGATCGCAATACCACGATCCCGACCAAAAAGAGCCAGATCTTCTCCACCGCCTCCGACAATCAACCTTCGGTGGAAATCCACGTTCTACAGGGCGATCGCGAATTTGCCAACGACAACCGCACCCTGGGTCGTTTCCATCTCGACAGTATCCCTGCGGCACCGCGCGGCATGCCCCAGATCGAGGTCACCTTCGACATCGATGCCAACGGCATCCTCAACGTCTCGGCTAAAGACAAAGGTACCAACAAAGAGCAGTCCATCCGCATCGAATCATCCTCGGGCCTTAGCCAGGAGGAGATCGACAATATGCAACAGGACGCCGAGACCCATGCCGAGGAAGATAAACAACGCCGCGAGGCCATCGACCGGCGCAACGAGGCGGATCAACTGGTTTACGCAACCGAAAAATCACTTGAAGAGCACGGCGACAAACTCGGCGAGGACGACAAAAAATCGGCAGAAAGTGCCATTGCCGAGCTCAAAACGGCTCTCGAGGGTGAGGACGACGAAGCAATTAAGAATTCGATGGAAGCTCTGCAGCAGGCCTCACACAAACTAGCCGAGGAAATGTACAAGGAGGCTCAGGCCGAACAGGCGCAGGGCCAGACTGATGCGGGACCGGAAAGCAATGCCGATCAGCCACAAGGAGGAGGCGATTCGGGCCCGGTAGATGCAGATTTCGAGGTTGTCGACGACGATAAGAAATAGGCTCTGGTCGATTTAAAACCAATCGGGGGACGGCGTTAACGCCGTCCCCCGATCATAGCTCTTCAAGCCTGGGGCATAAACATCAATTTAATCCCCTCCTGCCCCTCTGCCATGTCAAAAGCTCGTTGCCATTCACCCAGTGCGAAGTGGTGGGTGATCAATTTATCGCTGGGAATAAAGCCCCCCTCCATCAATCTCAAGGCCCGCTTCCAGGCCGGACGACGCTGACCGATCCCACCCGAAACCTCTAGCTCGTTGTAAGCGATCTTCTCGAAATCGATCTGCACCGGCGCACCAGGCAATCCCATCTGGGAATAGCGACCTCGCTTGCGCACCAATTCCAACGCCAATTGCATCGCCGGCGCGACTCCAGCACACTCGATCACCACATCAGCTCCATAGCCTCCAGTCAACTCGCGCACCCGCGCAATCGGGTCACAGGCCTCGATATCGATCACGTGCTGTACCCCTAAATCCTGGGCAATTTTTAGACGCTTTGTATCCTTAGCGGTACCGCAGAGAAACACCGTGCCGCCCTCGGCCAGCGCGACCAGCGCCGAGAATAATCCAACCGGACCCGGTCCGGTGATAGCGACGAAATCACCCGCCGTTACCCCGGCCTGTTCAATAACCGAATGGACGCAACAAGCCAGGAGTTCGGTCAATGCTCCAGCTTCAAAACCAATAACCTCTGGCAGCTTATGGACAAAAGTCGCATTGCAGTACGGGGCAAAGCAGCCATCGTGCCAATACCCCATGACCTTGCGATCGGGACAGAGATTATAGTGCTCGCTCAAACAGTAGTCGCAACGACCGCAGATGTAGACACTCGGCTCCCCGGTTACCCGATCTCCAACCTGTACCTCATCACCAACCTCCGATCCTTTTTCCACCACCACCCCACTGAACTCATGCCCCATGACGACCGGGGTCTTAATGTTGTAGTTGATCGTATCTCGATAGACGTGAAGATCCGAGCCACAAATCCCGGAGGCTTTTACCTCGACTTTCACCTGGTGGGGGCCCGGAGAATCCTGAGCTGCATCGCGCAACTCGACAAAGCCATCACCCCGCTCGAATTTGACCACACCTTGCATAAAACTATTCTCCTTCGATATCAACCAGTTTGAGTCGATCTCCAGGCTTGATCGTCCCAACCTCGTTAATTACTCGCAAGCTGGAGAGCCGGACACCGATAATTTCTTGGACCTCTACAAGGGCGACGGCTTCCCGGGGATCAAGCCCCTCCATCTGAATCCGATCGGGGCTGGGATAGACGGCAAAGCGAAATCTTGGACGAAGACCGTGCTCACTACCGAGGTTGGCATAGATATCATCGCCGTAGACCGAGATGATCTCCGGCTTAAGATAATCCAGCTCAATATCACCAGGCTTTGAAAGAGCAACCACCTTTTGGACTAATTCCTCCATCGCTTCTACGGTCACCCGTCCCAACAAAGTCTGGCGAAACGAGTCAGATCCAAATTCGATTTCTTTTAAACCAGAAAATTGCAGGTCCTGTTCACGCGGTTTTCCCAAAAGATCCAAGCCCAAATCCCGATCAGTGAGCTCGCGGAGCGTTTCTGCAATGCCAATCTCGCCACCATCGGAATGCAGAAGCCTGACCTCCATCTGGGCAAGAGCTGTATAGGACTTATAGCCACCCACAAGCGGATCTCCCACCGAAAGACGGCGCATATCGTAATCTTGTAAAAGACCCATAAGTACGTGATCGGCCTCCAGCTTCCGTCCAATCTCCAGTGCCTGCACCTCGCTCAGATCACCGAATTCCATAGCAATTTCGGCAACCGCATCGAAAGGAACGACCTGCCATCCGGTAATCGCCCCTAATTCACTACTGAGCATATTGCCCAGTTCGTACTCGACATTCCACACCCCTTCGCGAAAACCCGACTTGTCGGCAAAGGGCATAACCGCAATAAAATCGGGCCGGACACCTGTCCCGTAGGCATGCCGCACCTCTAAGTAATTCTGCAAAGCACTCGGCGGCACGAAGCCGGGTTCCTCCTCCTGCCATGCTCCGTCCCCCCCTCCGGGGGCAGCAAGAGGCGCACAACTACACCACAGCAACAACGCAATCGCTAGTTTCTTCATAGAGTAGATCCCGGGAAGGACAAGGCCCAAACCCAACGGGGACTTATGGCATCCGAAGATTCTAAAGAGAGCATTGTCCCAGATTGTGTCAACTGGCTAATATCCATTCTATTTCCAGATATATTTGTCGATGTACGAAGTCGCACAATCTGCTCAACCTCGGACCTAAGTTGCTTGACAGGGTTTGCAGCCAAGGCTAGATTGACTACCGCTCCCCAATTTTACAGCGCTTTATACCGTGGCCAGACTGGACACCGCCTCGCCGCATCCTGCCGTATAGCACATCGAGTGAGTCCTGGTCTTTGTCGCGGACGTACATTCTCAAACCAACGCTCGTGCAGACCTCTGTGCCAACACCCATCTCGGATAGGTCTGGCGCGAGGACTACACATTAATCTGCCTACAGGTGGACCTTTGTCCAGAGGAACTCCCAAAGCACTCCGGTCGCCAAACGGCCGGTTATAGCCGATTAGATCTACATGGGAGCCCTAACACTGATCCACGGCCCAGCCCACCCCGGAAAGTGGACACCGACCTACGAACGCTGCCTGGAGCGATTAAATGAAGGGCGCAGCGAGTCTTTCCTCTGGCTCTTTCCTTCGCACTTCCAGGCCCAACTCATGTATCGCCGATTTCTCTCAGATGGTAACTTGACCTTGTACACCGGCCAATTATCCCTCGACCTCGACCATTTTCTCGCCTCTATCTATCGCCTCTGCGCTGCACCACGACCAAGATTGCCCACCAGCGCACACCGACTCATAGTCGAGGATGCACTAGCCGCCAACACAGCTGATACACCCTATTACAGCCGGCGACCCGAGGGACTCGGCCGGGGGCTGACCCGCTTATTCCGCATCCTGGAGGAATCGGGGATACTCCCCGGCGATTTAGAAGAGGGCAATCACCGCCGCGCTGAACTACAGATCCTCTACGCCACTTATCTCGAACGTCTCCGCGCCGGCTGGATCGGAAATGCGGAAGCCCCGTCCACCGTGGACGAAAACATCGACCATAAAAAAATAGACCGGCTCTTTCCCGGTCTCGATCTACTGATTATCTGCGGTTTTTCAGCCATAGCCGCTCCTTTTTTATCGGTGCTGGAAAAAATAATTGATATCGTTCCCGAATCTATCGCATTAATCGACTACGATCAGACCCATCCCCAAATCTTTAACCCTATTACCCCCTTCTACGCATTCCTCAATTCCCGCGCCAAGCATAGCGAGTCCCATCCCTTTTTCCCAGTGAAATATCCCGCTGCAGAATTTGCAACCCGCCTCTTTACTAGGAACCGTATCCAGGTTGCTGCACCGGTGGAGCGAATTGCCTGCCCGGACCGCCTAGGAGAAGTCAAGCAAATCGCTCGCCGAATCCGCCAACTACACCAAACCAAAGGGGTTGATCTCGCGCAGATCCGCATTGGTTTTCGCCATCTCGATCATTACGCACCCCTTATCGCAGAAGTGCTGCCGCGTCACGGCCTGCCTTTTTATTTCTCACGCGGATGGCCGCTTGCAGCTGCACCTGTCGTCAGCGCTGTACTCGCGATCATCAACCTAGTTCTCGAAGGCTACAGCCGTCCCGCCCTGGTACGCCTACTCTCTCTTCCCTGGATTCAGCTCAGCTATATTCTTGATGGCCAAACGGCTGCACTATCGGCTACCGACTTCGACGCCTGTGCTCGTAATCTCCCACCAACTACCGGCAGACAGGATTGGCTTGACGCTATCGATAGACGCTGTGAGTACCTCGAGCGCGAATTAGACCTCTTAACCGACCCTGTCTCGGACGAGATCGACAACCCGCAAACCTGGCGCGAGTCTCTGCGCGAGAATCTTGAAATGCTGCGCCCTTTACAATCCGGGCTCGTAACTCTCTTCAAAGTGCTAAAGCCGCTAGAATACCGTCAGGATCTCCCCTCCTTCCGCCGGCACCTGCTCCACGCCCTTGCCAAGTTGGGACTGGAACAGCAAATCATGGCCGAAGTTGCAACAACACGGAGTATGGAAGACGGACGGGCTTTATCGCGGCTCCTAGAAGTACTCGACGAATTATGCGCACCGGCTGCAGCAAAGACTCCCCGCACTCTGAGTGATCTTTCCACCCTTTTTCGCGATGCGATTTCTCAAGCGCGAATACCCTCTGATGAACATCCTGGTATCCAAGTAACCGACCTCACTAGCGCAGGTAGTACACCCTGCGACTATCTGTACCTCGGAGGACTGATTCAGGGCGAGTTCCCCCATCAATCGCCTGCCGATATCTTCCTTGATGAAACCCTACGCCAGACCCTGGGTTTGGACGATGCACGAGAAGCCGAGACTGAACGCCTGCTCTTTTACCAGGCCCTATGCACCCCGCGCTACGGCCTTTGCATCCTCTACCCACGACGATCGGGTACCACCATCCTCTCTCCATCCCCCTTCGTAAAAGAATTGGATGATCTCCTCAACCCCCAGCTGGAGACCACCAGCAACCACTCGCTGCCATTCACCACCGCTGATTTACACTTATTCCTAGGTCGCGGCTTGAGCACCATCGACGCACCCGGTCAGGCACAAGAAGTCCTGGACCTCTACCGCCATACTGCCGCTATCGAGACCTATCGCCTGGGACTGCGCCGCCTTCTGCACGGATTGCGCGTCTGCGAGACGCGTGCCCACCCCAAGGATCTAAGTCCCTACGAAGGCGTACTCGATGGCGAGGAACTCCTCGCAGCACTGCACGACCGGTTAGGGCATGGCCATGCTTTTTCCACCACCCAAATCGAAACATATGGACGCTGTCCCTTCCGCTTCTTCGCTCAACGCCTGCTCGGTATCAAGAGCCTCCAGGATCCAGAGGCCGACGAGTCGGCACTTGAACGCGGCAACCTCATCCACCGCATCCTATATTCCTTCTACTCCGCCAATGGCGATGCTGCCGAACATCCGGGTAACTTCGCCCAGGCCAGATTGGACCTACGGCGTCTCGGCCGCGAAAAAGCGGCCGAGATGAAGCTCGAGGGTTTTTTCTGGGATCGGGAACTCGAGCGTTTACTCGGCACTGAAGACAACCAAGACAGGGAAGGAATTTTGCCCCGTTTTCTGCAATTACAAGCCGAAGCTGCCAACCCCGCTACGGCGATGCACTTCGAGCTAAGTTTCGGCAGCTATCCCGGAATGGGGCCCAGTGACGCGCAATCGACCCAAACCCCCTTCGTCCTCTACGATCCCCAGAATGACGACGAGGTGAGACTCTTCGGCAAAATCGACCGCATCGATCGCACCGATGATGGCCACTTCATCGTGCTCGATTACAAAACAGGTCTCGAGCCCCGAATCGGCGAAATAGAGCAGGGACTCAACCTTCAACTCCCACTTTATATCCTGGCCATCGAGGCTCTATTCAAAGAGATCGGACTTAAAGAGGGGGCCGGCGGCGCCTACCTGCTACTCCGCGATCTCGAGCACTGTGGCCGACGTGGCCTCTTTGCCGATGCGACTCAGCGCAATTCCGTCTACAGTTCCAATCGCAAAGAGGGCCTATACGAACATCGCGCATTCCGCCAACTCCTCGATACCGTTCGCGACTTCGTCTTTAACTACGCCCGGAATATCCGCCGCGGGATTTTTCACGTCACCCGGCATAAGCCCGCTTCGATCTGCCCGGGATGCCCCTATACTCAGAGCTGTCGCCTGAACCCACAGCGCATGCGGACTATGGACCGAATAGAGGCGTTTCCATGAAGCGATCGATGCCTCTTACCAAGGCCCAACGCATGGCGCTCGATCACCAGCGCAATATAGCCGTCACCGCCAGTGCCGGTTCTGGCAAGACCGCAATTCTGGTCGAGCGCTATCTCGAGTTGCTGCGTCTGCACCCCGAGATCAGCGTACGTCAAATACTGGCAATCACCTTTACTCAGAAGGCCGCTGCCGAGATGCGCGAGCGCCTTGGCCGACGCCTAGCCGAAGTCCTCGACCAGGATCTTCCAGGCCCGGAGCGAGCCTGCCTACAACAAGTCTCCCAAGACCTGCCTACCGCACGGATTTCCACCATACACGCGTTCTGCACAGGTCTGCTGCGCGAGTACCCGATCGAGGCCGATGTCGATCCAGCTTTTGCGATTTTAGAGGAAGTCGATGCCGCTCAACTCCGGCATCAGACGGTGCGCAGGACTCTTGAGACATTGGCCCGAACCAAAGACGGCGACCCCGAGAAGGAAGCACTGCGCCGAGTTCTCGGCGAATGGCCCCGCCACTACCTCGACGGAATACTGAACCACCTGCTTAGCAAAAGGCGCCTCGCCCGGCACTGGTGCCAACGCTACAGCAACCAGTCTCCCGCCGCAATCATCAACAATTGGCGTATAGTGCAAAAGACCACCTGCGAGCCAATCTGCCGCGCCTTGCTAGGCGATTCCCACTTCACTGCAAAGTTAGCCGAGCTAGCCGAGCTTGAGCCCTTAACCAGCCTACCCGATTCGGCAACCAAGAGACTGGCACCAATCCGCAATCCGATGCGCGAATTGAGCAACGCACCCGAACTCGAAAAAGCTCTG
>JACLAC010013231.1_pt1 | contig 15652 bp, 14 predicted proteins | sample 8027881 | NCBI WGS metagenome assembly JACLAC01 (sample SAMN15725517, study PRJNA655200) | protist metagenome | isolation source: fluorescence activated cell sorting (FACS) single amplified genomes of... | place: Spain: Blaines Bay Microbial Observatory, Mediterranean Sea | collected 2016-01-19
CGGAGAAAATCATTGTTTTTAAATACCTGTTGAAGAGCATCGATATATTCGCCTTTGCTCTTGCGTATGAATTCTATTCGTTCCTGGCCCAACATACTGCTCTGCAGTCGTCCTTCCTGCGAGGGCAATTCGGGTCGACTCTCAATCATATGACCAACAATGATTATCGCCTCGTCACTAAAAATTCGTTTGATATACTCCAGATCCCGCCGGTTGTAGGCCGTACGATAAAGCTCAATGGTTTGAATAATCTGTTGGCGCTCGACATAGTCGCGCAGCAACTCGCCTTCACGCGCCAAGTCATCATAGTGACGCCTCTCCATGGAAAACCGTATATCTTCGATCAAACCATCTTTATTCAGGCCGAAGACAAGATATTGGTATGGACTGCCAACCGTTTCACCAAGGCCCACCTGCACCCGGATATCCCGAACCTCAAAACCTCCTCTGGGCAATGACATGAGCCGGGTCTCGTGTAGTGCTCTAACATTTCGTATTTCTATCTGCTCTAAAAGAGAATGCACCGAGGCCAGGCCTTCCGTCGTAAACGCATTGCCAAGTGCAGACACATCCCCTGACTCAAGTCGCGACACCACGGCCGAAAGATGCTCCTCGATTTGCACTTTTAAAACCTCGTCTGCCGCCCCCTGTAGAACAACCCTTCCAGACACCGCATGGACTTGGCTTGCAAGTGCCATAAGCAGTAACCCCAGTGCGCTTATAGTCGACATTTTTGTTTTAATCTCCCACTTTCCGGCCGCTGATCCAGATCTTGTAAGCACCCGAGAATTCACTGCGGCTTATGTCCTCTAAAAAGTGAGTGGTGCCGATACCATGAAATCCATCTGCACGCACTTCGAACATCCCCAATACGCGATCGGGTGTCGCGACTGCCACATAAAATAGCTCGCCAGGATCCACAGGCCGTATTTTGTGAAAAGTAAGCCGTCCGTCCTTGGCATAGGCATTGAGCGTGGCCAGGAAGGCACCGGTTTCCTGTATTTTTCCCAGCACGCCAATCGGCCCGGGAATCGGTCTTCGCTCTGCCTCAGTAGTAGCGATCGATTTATGTGTATCTCGGACGGTTTTTACCACATCGATCAAGTTACGAGAGGGCTGCTTGACTGGACCCTCCGTTCCGAACGGGAAGACCACATCGAGATTAAGATACGTATCGATTTCCCGCTGCCCATACAATTCGTAAAGCGCTACCAGATCCGGGTAGGGCTGCATCTTGCCTTCGTAAGCATAGAGCACACGCGGACTCAAGGTCTGCCGCCTTTGGTCCCATGTTGACGGATCCCAGTGCAGCTCTATGTAGCCGCGACCGTTAGCTATGTGGGGGCGATCCATGCCAGCGCCGGTATACATTTCCATGTCAAAACGCGCCGGCTGACCTCCATAGGTTGCCGCGACCGGCACGCCTATCAGTTCATCATGATCCACTGCGGGATCGGCCTTCATCTGGATGCCCGCTATGATCTCGGACATCCCCTCTAAGATCGCCTGTTTAGGATCAGTCAGTTGGACTTGTGTCAATTCGACCTTCAGTGTGTCCACCGTGTGACAGAGTAAGAATGCCCAATAGCTAAGCCGTAGGGCGTCGTCTATGTGGCCCAGTTGCACGGCTTTCTGGGCCTGTGAGACCATTGAACGAATACGGTGGCGCTGCTTGTCCATACTGGCCACGAGGTCCGCTTCGGCAATAAAAGCCACACTGCGAAACATCGTTTCGTCCTTTTCTAAGTCCACTAACTCTAAGCCTTCTAACTGCAATACAGAAACAACAACGCTATGACTTTCAAATGAGCTGTTAATCTCGGATTCATTTTCGCGGACGCTTAGGCTTTGCCTCGTCATAATCAGGGCTTGTATACTGGATACCAGTTCGGTCCGTGCCCCATCCCGAGCCCGTTCCTGGGTTACCCCAACCCCGCGCCCGCAATGGTATTCACCCGAACGACAGCGGACATCTATCTGTAGAGTTTCTCGCTTGCTTGATGCCCATATCGATGAGAAGGTCAACAGCAAAAAACCGAAGACTAAACAGCCCAGGCCTATAGATCGATGCCAAGAGATTAAAAGTCCCAATTAAGCCTCATATGATACGTGCCACCGCTGACTTGGAGGGTGGGCCCCAATTGGCCGACTTGCTGTGGCGGTATGTCTCCTCCGCCAAAGATCAGCGCATCAAGCAATTGAACAGCATATACAACACCTAACCCAGTCAATGCCCATTTAAACTGGTCCGCTTCGGTGTCCATCCGATTATGTGCGTCTACACTCCCTGCAAAATGTCTGTCAATATTTACCTGACTTGTCGCCGAGGCATAGGAGGCTAATGCTGTATCGTATTCATCGCGAGCCTGCTCGTAATCCTTATGAGCATCGTAAGCAAGATGGGCCGCCCCCCCCATTGCGATGAGGTAAAACAGGCCACGCCACCCTTGACCAGGACTCTCGAGCTGCCCCAAGCCCATGCCCGGAATCAATGCCATACGTCGGGCGGTCGCTCGACGCTTCTTCCATGCCGACACACCCCGTGTCGATAACTCGACGCGGTGGTCGGTTATAGTGTCGTTCCGCACTTCTAAATTAGCCACACTCGGGTCATAACCGTCCCGCCACAGACGCACACGATAAACATCGGTAGGAAGATCGGAAATGATTTGGGGCGTCGAGCCATACGCTTTGCCATTAATTGATATCTCTGCATCGGGCGGCATACTCTCTACCCTTATCATGCCTACATGCCGTATGAGTTCAACATCAACTTTAGTCTCTTCTCCCCGCTTGATCTCTACCGGCCTCTCAAGGCCATCGTGCCCAGTCATTCCAAAAAGCAAGGTATACCCGCCTTCAGATAATTCGATGCCATTCAAGGGGGTAGCACCCAACCGCTGTCCGGTCTCACGAATACGTATCTCCGCTCCGCTGGGCTGGCTTTCTACCCGCAACCTGCCAACCGTTTTTGATAGATCGAAACGGGTGGTGTCTGACTGCCCGTCGCGGACCGTGATACTTCTGCGCAACGTCTCGTAGGGGGGTAGCGCAACCTCTACATAGTGTTCACCCGAGATCACTTGCTCACGTTTCAGCGGCGTGCGGCCTACTGCTTTTCCGTCTAACAAAACCTCAGCGCCCATGGGTTTGCTCTCGACAATCAATTGTCCAAAGCGGGGACGCAATGAGTAGGTTGTGTCAATAACGGAGCCTGTGTCGACGACAAGGGTGTCTTCTTCGTCGTAATAGAAAGGTGTTACAAAACGGAGACGGTATAAACCTGCATTGCGCCGCTCCATATGAGGGGTGGTCCCAACCTGATCGCCATTAACATAGAGGACCGCACCGGTAGGATCCGAGTCAATAGATAATTCTCCATAGGTTGGTATTAATTCGACGGTATCCTTGGTATATTCCAACGATTTTACCTCGAGCTGCCGTTGCTCTGGGCGGTGCTGGGCTAACACAACTTCGATTTGGTAGATGCCTGGCTGCAGGTCATTGAGAGTCAGTGGCGTTTGGCCCCGCTGCTCGACTTGGTTCAATAAGACCTTGGCCCCTTGTGGATTCGAATCAATAAAAAGGTTGCCGGCATTATCGACGGTCAAACCCTCGGCACCCATTGCTTCGAGCCGGACGGTTTCTTCATATTTCTGTCCAGCCTCCAAGGACACAGTCTGGTCCCACTGCTGTTTGCCCACGTAAACCCGGACTACATGCGGCCCGGGTGCGGGGCGCAGGGTAATGTATCCATTGCTGAAATCGACCACTTGGGGCGGATCTTCATCTAACTTGACGTAGGCCTTGGCCTCCATAGGTGCTTCAAGCAGTAGGCGCAGTTCAGGCCGGGTGGCATTGAATTGGTCAATCGCACCTAACATTTCCTTTTTACGCACGCGGAACTTGTGTGCCGTCTTAGGGGTAAAGTTGATTCTTGGGAGCAATAACGGAAGAGATTGGTCTGTGGAAATTTCGATAATGTGAACACCGGGCTTCAATATTACGTGATAGATTCCTTTGTCCGGCTCCTCAAATTTTTTTATTCCTGCCCGACTATTAAACTTTAAACCGGCAATCGTCGACTCTACGATCAAAAGCGAAACATCGTCACTATCTGGAATAATACCCGTCGCTGAAATTTTTTCGTAATCAAGTTCGATCATCGACTGGCCATACACCAAGCTCTTAGCACCAACCAGAATTAGCATAGCCAAATACAGCGTACAAAGACGCATTAAATTGTTCCTCTCCAAAAATAATGTTTGTTATTTCAGGAATTCTTTGAAATATAACCGAACTCAGGGCACTGTATCGATCGCGACCCCCTGCCCCTGATGCCTCTGTAAATACTAAGGTACCGGGGGCAGGGGGTCTGGCTTTCTTTGCCTAATCCTTTAGTCAACCGCAAATCACTTATCCCAACACAATACTACACAGGTTTTCCAGTTACAATAAGCTACTTTATTTTCACCACTCTAAAACCGGTATTGATTGAGCCATTTCTTCCTCCAATGCGCGAGGCAGATCGCGTCACCAACATCATATCAGTGAAGGAGCCACCTCGCTTCACGTGCCATGAGCCCGAAACTGGCCCCATGGGATCGACAGCAGTGGGCTCATCAAGGGCACCATTATCCTTACTAAACCAGTCTTGGCACCACTCCCATACATTGCCATGCATATCGTACAATCCCCACGGGTTGGCCAATTTCCCACCCCCTGGTTTCGCAGAACGTAGCGCCCCGTTAAAAGAGCTATCTTCATACCACGCATATTCGTCCAATTGACTCTCATCATCGCCGAAAGACCAGCGCGTTTCCGTGCCCGCACGGGCCGCATACTCCCACTCAGCCTCTGTTGGCAATCGATACAACGAATCCCCAGCCGCAGCGTTCAATTTCGCCACAAAGGCTTGTGCACCATTCCATGTAACATTAACCGCTGGATAGCTATTTTTTGAAGTGGTAGAAACTAACCAGGGCTGAGTCCTCATAACCGTTTTCCATTGATCTTGAGTCACCTCTTTCTGGCCCAAATAATAGCCGCGTGATATCGTCACTTGTTTCTGCGGCCATTCACAGCTTCTACATGTTTTTACTGGGCGCACTCCCATCATGAATGTGCCGGGCTCAATCCAGACAAAAGTCATTTGAGCGTTATCGAGTAGGTCTACTGTTATTTCGCCCTCGCGCACAATGGTGATCATTAGCCGAGCCGTATTACTTTCAGATATCCCATCACTGACTATCAGATCCACGGTAAAAATACCCGGCTCAAGCGCAGTAAATGAGGGATATGCCGTCGTCATATCGTCCAACCTTACACCACCCGACACCATCCACCGGTACGTTAACGCATCGTCGTCTGGATCGCTGCTCCCACTTCCATCCAGCTGCACCAATTCCCCTACAGCTGCCACGAAATCGGCACCGACCAGTGCTAATGGCCGGCGATTAGTGATCACTTCCACTTGGATCTGGTCTATCTCGCTATTCCATACTCCGTCGGCCACTTGCAACCCAATTGTGTAGATACCGGCCGTCTCTGCATAAAACGTCGGTGTTGCAGTCAATTCATTCGTTAGCACACCGCCCTCGGACACGGTCCAATTATACGTCAAGGCATCGCCGTCCTCATCGCTGCTACCCCGACCGTCCAATGGCACCTTCTCTCCTACCCCATACAAACCACCCTCTCCAGCATCTGCGGACGGACGGTGACTAAATTCAACCATGACCGTATCTGACGACGTCCAACGACCATCGCTAACCGACAATTCAATCGGGTAACGACCAGCCCCCGATGCGTTGATGGTTATTCGTTCGCCCTCGGTATTACTCAGCGTGAGAGCCGACCCCGGAAGAGCGTTGCGCCAACGATAGGTGAGGCTTGATCCTTCAGGATCAGTGCTCGCTGTAGCCTCCAGCTCTATGGGCTCACCTACCAATCGGTGCTGGTCTGGACCGGCTTCGGCCACAGGACGTTCATCAACTTCGACCTGGATCTGGGCCACCTCGCTATTCCATACTCCGTCGGCCACTTGCAACCTAATTGTGTAGATACCCGGCATCTCTGCATAAAACGTCGGTGTCGCAGTTAATTCATTCGTTAGCACACCGCCCTCGGACACGGTCCAATTATATGTCAGCGCATCGCCGTCCTCATCGCTGCTACCCCGACCGTCCAATGGCACCTTCTCTCCTACCCCATATAAGCCACCCTCTCCAGCATCTGCCGACGGACGGTGACTAAATTCAACCATGACCGTATCTGACGACGTCCAACGACCATCGGTTACCGACAATTCAATCGGATAACGACCAGCCCCCGATGCGCTGATGGTTATTCGTTCACCCTCGGTATTACTCAGCGTGACAGCCGACCCCGGAAGAGCATTGCGCCAACGATAGGTCAGACTTGATCCTTCAGGATCAGTGCTCGCTGTAGCCTCCAGCTCTATGGGTTCACCTACCAATCGGTGCTGGTCGGCACCGGCTGCGGCCACAGGACGTTTGTCGACTCTGAGCATAAAAGACGCCACGTGAGAGGTATCTCCCGCGTTATACGTTACCCGGGCGTAAAACTTACGCTCACCGCTTCCATCAGCTAACTCCCAGTCAACAAACATGCCATCGTAATCCATCCATGGTGCGGCCAAAAGATCCGGTGTCCGACCTACCTGAATCCGATTGGCCGAAGTAGCATCTATCCTTAAGCGAATTGAGTTTTCCGCAACATACCCCCCAACGCCCATCCCGACCACCGACAACCGAGGCGGTGCCGCCCATTTGGCCAGAGAAAGACCAGCGAAAAATATGTCCGGTCCTCGTTCGATACGTGAGACTACGCTGTATGTATACAATTGCCCATACGTAGCCAGTGAATCCATCCAGGTCGTCTGCGATTCGGGCAGATCCACGAACAAGGCGGGCACTTGAGCTCCAATCTGCTTATAGAGCCTATATCCGGTGCTCCCCGGCAGCTCGACTTCGTCCCAAGTAATCACTGGATATGTATCAGAAGATTTTAGACGGATGTTATAAGGATCGCCCTCAGTAACAGGATTCTCTAAATCGAGCGGATTGTCGCGCACCAGCTCTGTCGGCTTTGGCTTGTCGCAGGCAAGCGTTAAGGCGATCGCGCAGATGAGAGCGATTGGTATGTTTGGCACCCGCATCACTCTATTTCGACCCGCCAAGGCGGAGTGCCCTTTACCACGCTTGTGTCCTTCTCGGCAAAAAGGGCCGCCATATTGTCCATACGGACCCCCGGCAAAAAGCGTGCTTCAATTTGGTGGACCTTCAGCGCCATGGCACTGAAGGTCATATGATCTTCAATCATCAAAACGTGTTGAAAGGGAGCCCCAATTGGTCTCAAGAAGAGCCCCCATTCAAAAACCGCACCGTCGTTGGTTTTCCGCCAATTTGCCAATATTCCAAGAGCCATCGAGTCGCCTCCCAGGTGCCTTAGTGTATACCACAAGGCCTGGTGCGTTAGTTTAAATTCGTCAACATCTCGTCCCACGAGCGTTAACGCCACCGGCGTAGTATCGGTTAAGGCAGCCACTCTCATTGGTTGAACATCGGCCCGCAGCAATAGCCGCAGCTGAAGAAGCCTATCTACCACATATTTTTGGATGATTACTTCGTCGGGTCCACTCCCAATATTCGCTATCGGGAAACCGTCTAAGACCCACACGCTGTCCCTCCATTCGGCCTGTAGACCAAAACGATATCCGGTATCAGTATTTATTTCGATGTAGGAGGTCGCAAAATGCCCGTCGTAAAGGGGAGGATATCGCACAAAGACGCTGTCACCGACGGCATCAAGGGTGTCCCGCTGGATCTCTGACGCGAACATATGGGATTCTCGCGTAATCCAAGGTGGCGGGCTCGCCTGCCAAATCGAGAGAGAGTCTCGAAGTTGTTGAACGCCCGTAACTATATCGGCATCTGCATGGGTAGCCGCTCCACCGAGAGTGAGGGAAATTAATCCCGCAGATGAGACGACGAAACGTCGGAGGCAGCGCTTAATGCCAATAAATGCTATAGTTAACCCACATTTAACGAGTAGCAATACGACTGACTCGGCACGCCTCCATTTTTCTTCCAAAAGCCCCAAGCCAAGGCAGCACCATCGGGAGCATTCTCGCAAGATAATGCAACTATCAACACCAACCCACAAAGAAGCGCCCAATGGCACTAAATCCATAAGTACGCCTGTGGTACGCGGCGGTACTATTTCGCTTCGTGAGCTTTAATCGCTTCATCCAGTTCCTCGAAAGCATCTGTTTCTCGAAACCGCTTGTATAGGTCACTGTTCTCCTTAATCTTATCCATGAGTTGCCGATTCGCTTTGCCAATCGGCAGACTCATGAGGACATAGGCTCTATAGATTCCTTTTTCTTCCTGAACATCACGTTTTTCAACTTGAACACCGATGAGCGCTTGGCTCGCGAAGGATTTTGCTACTACGGAAAATGTACTCTCGAGATCCGATTCATCGTCAATTCCGGCCTCCGCTTGAAAACTGCTGATCAGCGCACTCGACTTATTCTCCATAACCTGCGTTATTCCGAGACGAGCATTGTGCGTCGCCTTGTCCACGGCCAACTGCATATCGCGTGAGTTAGCCGAAGACGGATAAAATAGAAATTTCCCTTCCTTGGGAGGTTCTAAATACCATTCCGGTATATTAGACACCGTCTTTTCGTCAGCAGAGGGATTCAGATTTGTCTTCTGTGCACCGCCGCAGCCCAATAAAAAGACCCCGAACACCCCAAATATTCCGAATATCATTTTCGCGAACTTCATAACATCACTCCTCTTGACTGGTTTAATTCCATTGGACTAATGTTCTCTACGATCGTTTGTAAGAGCCCTTCAGTCTCTTACAGCATTCGCACCTTTATCTGAAATACTTTTATTCGCTTAACTTTTGGTATAGTTCGTTGATAAATTCCCCATCCTCGGTTCGCCACATTATCCAACCATTTGCGGTCTGCCGTTCACTACCCGCTTTTTTCATGCAGGCCACCGCAGCATAGCTTGGCGAGTAAACTCGTCCGTCTACTTCTATCCCTTGCGGACGAACAGTGGCCTCAAATCTCTGCTTAGGCTGACCCCGCGGACCATATTCCAGCCACAACTTTTGGCCGTCTGACACTAACCCAGCAAGAACGATTTTGGTGAATACTTGCCCAGCAACCTTACCGACCCGTGATCTTTCAATCTCATCCGTCGAAGTAGATACATCAGGAGCAAGATCTTCCGGAAATGAATATAAAATATCATCAGTAGACGGACATACATATTTCGAAATACGCCAAATTTTTACAACGTGCTTTAGCGTGTTGGCCCATTCTTCCAGGTCATCAGGTATTTCATCAATAGGTATTGCAACTATGGGCGATTTTCGCAATATATCGCTAATACGTCCGTGGAAGCTAATCTCTTCTAAGCTGAGCTCTTGGGATAATGCTTCTCGAAGCAAACTATGTTGCTGCAATACTTCCAGCGAGAGACTTATTAAATTGTTTAGAGTTTGAGGATTTAAAATCGCCGTCAACTGCCGCGAGATTTGTGGAGCTATGTGCTCCCACGTGCCGTGTATCGCTCTCTCTGCTTCAACCAAATACCAATTTCCAGTTTCAAATTCAACGACTATGTGTTTCGGGTATTGTGCTCCTACCACCGGTGGTCGAGATTCGGGATTTCGGTAGGACGAGTGCATAAGGACCGAAAAGAAGTTCGGCATTGGCAAGAGTGATGGTCTCTATCTCAGCTTCGTTCTCAAATGCGATCTTAATGTACGTGTGACGGCTTCCAATAAGCATGATTTACTTCCGTGAAAAGAACCCAAAGTTCGCTGAGGACTTGATGTATAAATTGAAAAAAGTCTTGCGCTATATTAGATCGCGATGATACTGGATATGGGCAATTTCCAGCGAGTGATCAGAATCGATTTTCAAAGCTTTTCCGGTCCCGATGACTGTAAAGTCATCGGCGAAGCGAATAGCATAGTAGTCCATCAGCACATGGTGAGTCGGACAGAGACATAGGACGTTATCGAGAGTATCTGGGCCATTGTGCGGTTTCCCCAATGGGCGAATATGACAAGCTTCTGCATACGGCCCACCTGGCGTTTCCAATCGTATGCCGCATACCTGACAGGTATGGTCGTAAATCTCCTTGACGCGGTTCCCAATGGCGGAATTGCGGATAACTCTGCTGACGGTTGATGTAGCCCTGGGTGGTTTCTTATTGCCTTGCGGATCCTGAGAATGGCCTCCGGCCATTTCCCCTATCTCGCCCTGCTCTTCATGACGTGTCAACCAATAGCGCCAAATCAGAAAGCCATCTATACCCGTTTCACTCCAGTAACGGTCAATACGGTATAAACCATCATACCGATAGCCCTCCGCTGGAGCGAATGGCGAGTCAAGCCCATAACCGCGAGTGACACGAATCGGATTGCCCAGGGTATAATTTCGAGCCAGGGCCAAGTTACCCTTTTTAAATTCTTGGTCAGCATATTGGCGGCCTGTTTTTAGGTCTCGTTTCCCTTCCCCTGTATATAGCACTTGTTCGCCTTCGTCGACATCATCTACATAACCCCCAGAGAGCACGATCGACAACCCATCAGAGGAGATGCCTTGCTGATTGTAATTGTGGATTCGTGCGGCGGTGAGGGCCTTGCGGTTAGAAAATTGCTCGCCGATAACAGTCCCCGGAACATTTCCTACTATCGGTCCAGACGGTGGTTTTGTCACTTCACTATTTCCCAGAAACAGGATGGTCAGATTGCCATTGGAATGCCTAATTCGATACCGCCCACCCAGATCGAGTAGATACAGAGCATGGGCAGCGCCCTTTATTCGCGCAGGAAATCGGGTAGGGTCTGGATTTTTCCAGTCGGCACAGAATTCAGCTGAGTTCGATCCATCAATTTCAACAACGACATCACCAGGATAGCCGCCCGACGCCCCGCCAAGGGCAACGGCAACCACCTCGCCATTTTTTAAGGCATCTGATTTATTCCTCAGTACCTGGCTACAGGGCGAGGTAAAGGCTGATCCCTTTACCGGATATTTGATAGTAATCAAACCTCAGTTCCCCCTTCAAGATAAAGTTGCACTGTATTCTAAAGTGCCTTGACTCGTGTCTACATTACCTCGTTCGCAGCGATCCCTAAAGGCCTCTTATCGGTGATCCAATACGCATCGTCAAACTTATATTTTTCAAAATCTTCATCTTCCGTATTCACTTCAAGGTCATCTCGCGGCTCCCATATTACGAACGGTGCATATGCCCTTTTATAATACAGATAATTGTTCAAATTATTACCGGCATGAACGTCTGCCATCATCCAATATGATTCATCCTCGTCGGCCAGATCATCCCTTTGCTCAAAATTATCGTCGATCATTTCAGTCATCAGCATTTTACCTATAGGGCCAACTATAAAATAGTGGATACGCTTCGATAGGAGATCATATGAGCCAGTGTATGAGCGATTTGGCCGAAATAATTTTTCTGAAGTGTTTCAAGAATGACCTTCTGCCAAAGGTATAATGGAGTGCCGAACTCGGAGAATACAAGAATAATCGTAGTTGTTCGAGTTTATGAAAACCTATATGAACCTACAAGTAAAAACGCCTTCACGTCCCAGCAATGAACAAATCGCAAATGGAAGCCTACTCCAGATAAAGCTCACACCCACGCTCCCCTCAACAGCTTCCGAAACAGAATACATGCGACATACATTTCAATATAATCATTAGCACAGACCCGCACGCCAAGCATGCCGATGCCATACATAAGAAATTTGGACGTAACGTAGCGAGCAGTAACCGGCGCCAGCGTTGCTCAATCATAGCCCAGGTTTCAGCGTTAGCCCATCACCTTTGCTGTTATATTCGCCGACCAAGCCGTTGCCGTATTCGTCGGCCTTAATATCGGCGATACGTTCGTTTGTTTTGTTCATGACATAAAACATGCCGCCATAATCGGTCGAAGTCAGCGCCACCAACTCTTTGCCATTGGGCTGATAGGTCTTGACCGTGCCGCCGTTATCGGTCGAAGTCAGGTTCACCAGGTCTTTGCCGTTAGACTGATAGGTCGTGACCGCGCCGTTGCCGTTATCGGTCGAAGTCAGCATAACCAAATCGTTGCCGTTCGCTGACATCGTATAGACCAAGCCGTTGCCACCGTCGTTAGCGCCCAAGCTGACAACGATTTCACCTGCGTCATTCACCACGGCGATATGCCGCGCCACCACTGTATCGAACACGCTGTACTTCTCACCTGTCGCCGCCACCGTCACCACTGCGCACATCGCCACCACGGTCATCGTCAACGCCACCGTCAGGCGTTTGTTGCGCTTCTCGAGCTGATCCAGTCGATGCTCCACGGTCATTGTGCTGCCTCCTTCTTTGAGTCTGCCGACAGTTATACGAAAAGCCCCCAGTCGCATTCAAGGGGCGGGGCGGACTGCCCATACTTCTATAAAGCGGCGACTGGTAACCAATAAGCCCTGTGTCATCGCTATCACCGCAATCGGCTGGGTGATCTCCACCGCCCCGGTCGCCGCTGCGGCCTTGTGCACTCACGCCTCGCACCGCTCCCATAGCCGCACCAACGCATCCATTGCCCCCATCTCCAACCGGAAATCGACCAAGTCGCTGATTTCAGTCTCCCCCGGATTGATTTCGACCGTTGGTTGTCCTGCTCGTCTGGCATTCAGCACTGGCTCGGAGATATAGGGAAACACACTGGTCGTTCCTACACTGATCACCATGTCGAAGCCCCGGTCGACTTCACGATAGAGCCGCTCCACCTTGCCCTCGGGCAACAACTCGCCGAAAAAGACCACATCCGGCCGTAAGGGACCGCCACACTCCGGACAGCGCGGCGGCACTTCGAGAGCTTCGAAATCATCAACCGTGTCTTCGTAGTCACACTTTGAGCAATAGATCTCACGTAAATGCCCATGTATCTCGATGAGATTATGGCTACCAGCGCGGCTATGAAAGCCGTCGACATTCTGTGTTAGCACCCATGTACCGGGTTTTTGCACTTCGAATTGTGCAATGACCTCATGGCCACGGTTAAAGTCAGCCCCGCGACAGGCCTTTTCAATTTCGGTTAGGTACTGCCAGGTTAGTTCGGGACGGCTCTGCAACATCTCACCCGACATCACCACCTCAATCGGCAGTCCCTCTGCAGTCAACTGGTCTTCGTAGAGTCCCGCGACACCGCGATAGGTCGGAAGACCTGAATCAGCCGAGAGACCGGCTCCGGTGATGAAGAGTACGCGCTCGGCCGCGCGCAAGCATTCGGCAACATCATCAAGGGTATCATCAATCATTAGTTCTCCTATATTGGCCGGCAGGAGTAATGGCGACCCATGGTTTGTTTAATTCACATCGAATAGAGGGTGTTGTAGCTACCGCTGATCGCCCTGCCTGCCCTGAGCCTCAGAAGTCGATCCTGCGGTCGCTCTCCTTACTTCAGAGGGTTCAGATCTATACTGGCATTCGAAATCTTTCTACTCCGCTTTCATCGTCACCTTGTAGACCAAGAGGCTTACCCAAAACAATCTCTGCGTCATTCTCGGTATTCAGCAAACAGGTTACGTTTCCTCCAGTTATTCGAGAATGCTCACCACCGGCCACTTTCAATACGATCGCTGCCTTGAATCCACGATTTTCAAATGGTTCAAATTCATGCAATACACCTGTTGTTGCTTCCAGGGTCTCGCCGGAGGCATGTATAGCATGAACCACCTGTCCGCGCCATTCGTCCGCAATCACCTTCAGAGCGGCATATTTTATGTTTAACCAGTTCGTCATTTCAAAATAATCGGAGAATACCCACAGATTGTCAGTCTGCTCGACAACTGATCTCGTAAATAGCCAAACAGGCCCGTAAACGGGGTGCTTCTCCCGCAGCAAACCAGTCTCGATATTCTCGCAATCGAAACCAAGCTTCTCGAGCTTTTCTTCCATTATTTCGGCCTTTAATTTGAGTTGTGGTCGAATTGGATTAGCGGTCTATATCGCACGCGGATTATCACAAAGCGATGGGTATATAAATATCCACAGCCTGGATGCTTACACGTAGAAATGTTTGTGCATCCATACGAAGGACGAATTGCTTATACATGCGTCTTCGACAGTAAAGACCATTGGGGAAGGCAGGGTACAGGCTCTACGCGGCATGTCATTTAGTTGTAATAGAGATCTATCTACACGCTGCACCTGGGAAATTTGAAGAAAGAGCAACAAGTAGGTTTCATTTTTTCTGGTACCATCAAGCAATTCTTCGAGACAATAGAGAGCACAGTCATCATCCGCTACACTGCTTGTCCCATCCTCTATGAATCCCAACTCCTTCAGCAGTGGAATTCCTTTTTTGTAGCCTTTCTCGAGCAATGTCGCACAGGCTTGAAAGCGTAAATCCAATAGGCCATACCTCGCGATCTGGCCATCAAGATTACCCTGCTCCGGAGAGGAGAAGGAGCATCCATCAAGGAACCGACCGACGAGTGCCTCGCTCTCGCTCGCTATAAGGTCGCTGCGGTCGACGATCAACTCATGGCCAATTATTGGTTCAAAGGTTCGATAGCGTAGGAAACGGGCAACATTCAACAATAACGAGAAATTCTTGTCCATTTGATCCTTTTGCGGCTCGAGGGACAGGAGAATCCACATACCCGGCGGGTCTGTTTCTATAGGATCTGTGACTGTTGATTACGATTACGGTGTGTTGGAGCCAACCGGGCTTCCTGTTCGTATTGATTCACCCTATCCCCCTTCCCTAACTCTTGTTTCCTCCTACCTACAAGCGACATTAGCACGCTTGCTCCGGTTGATCCAAACTGATCTGCAAGGCCCTGCTTTACTATTAACTGCACGGTCTTCTTGCCCTCTTTTGACAAGTGGTTAGCCAACAACGCATCACGCAGGGATGATTACGAGTAAATTATATGGGTCGTATGTGGATTTTTCTGAAGGACTAACAGGGCATTGACTATGACAGTCATACCGGCAGTTCAAATAATTCTATCGCACGGTCTTTAAGCAGTTCTTCTTCAAGCTCTTCAACCGATTTATATAGCTTTGGCCCATGCCATTTGTAGTCATACCAGGTCCAGTCGGCCGCTATAACGACGCTGGTTTGTTTCGTAGCAGGATAAGAGAGAAAGAAGACGTCGCTGCCAATATCAAGATCCTCATGAAACAAGCCTCTGTTTCGGGCGATGGGCTCCAACACACGAAATAATCCATCCCCGCTGTCGCTCTCGAAGCGATGCCCAAATTCGTACTCCAATTTGTCGTCCTTGCTCGCAGCAACCATCTGCTTGTAGGTCTCTTTTGACACATGCGGCATTACTGCCGTGAGCACATCCTGGTCACTAAGAAGACTAATCTCTCCCTGTTGTGTTGCGTATTTCCCAGCAGTAATGCCCAATGCTTCAGCGTCATGCACGAAGGGGCCATAAATAGCGTCGTGCGTGTAGCAGCCAAAAACCTCCTTCATAACCTCGATGAGGTCCACTTGAGGCATTTTTGCGTCTGAATGTGCGACCTCCGCCAATGAATCCAGAATAGACTTTAAATTTTCCATTCCCGTACCTTTTTAAGGTT
>JACLAC010013232.1_pt1 | contig 15646 bp, 16 predicted proteins | sample 8027881 | NCBI WGS metagenome assembly JACLAC01 (sample SAMN15725517, study PRJNA655200) | protist metagenome | isolation source: fluorescence activated cell sorting (FACS) single amplified genomes of... | place: Spain: Blaines Bay Microbial Observatory, Mediterranean Sea | collected 2016-01-19
ACTCGCCGAACAACTTGTGACGGCACAAAAACCCAATGGCGTATGGGCTACCTATGTAGGCCAAATCGAGAAGGGCGAAAAAGTACCTTCCGACGAAGTATGCGTTAAGCTGGCCGAGGTATTAGAATTAAATTACAGCGAAGTATTGCTCGCTGCCTACGAGGCCAAGGCAGGGTCGGAGGAGGCGCGCACGCTATTTGCAAAAATGGCGCGCAAATTGGCAGATCCAGTGATTCGTCAGCTCTTAGCGAGCGAGGAGCCTTTGAACCCGGCCCTTTTTGAGGCGCTAGCCGATCCGGCAACGCAGTCTTTGTTGGCCGACCGGATCTGGCTGGAAGCGATAAACAAAGGTCGCAAAATGCAAAATAAACGCGATGTCTTGGCTTGGCTTGCTCTGGGGGTGGCGATGGACGATAAACAATGGGCAGCAATAATGGCTATCATGGGAACAATGGGGTTGGAACCACCAAATTGAGCGTATCGTGGCTTAGGACGAGTCGCTCAATTGCGCCTGGCGCTCGTTAAGCACTTGCAGGACTCGTTCGCGAACAAATGGGTTGGGATCCTTCAGTGCATTCAACAGATACTTATTGCCGTATTTCTCCTCCATCTTACCCAATGTTTCAATGGCCTGCAGCCGAATGCCGGGATCGCTGTCTTTAGCAGCGATCCCAAGGACTTGTGCAGCCGCCTTCTTGATTTTTTTATTGGTGCTCTGACTGAGAATGCCCAGCAGCTTTACTGCCTGGGCTCGAACCGCTAGATCGCGGTCTTTCAGCGCCTTGGCCAAAACATGGGTGGTAGTAATGTCCTTTTCTTTCCCTAAGATCGGGACATAGCGGATTGGTGGAATGGTTCGCAAACCGCATCCCGAAGCGCCCAGCAGCAGTATAGCGCCCAAGAGCAACACTACCCACTGGCGTGAGCAGGGGGTGGCAATTTTGGTTAAATCGTGCTGTCGCAGATATCTCATACCCCTTTTATCGGTCGTTTTATACAATTCTGCAGCGATAAGCAACGGGAACCACCGAGGCCAAGCAAAAGTCCTTACCAAAAGCGGCCACTGCGAAAGGAGACTTTTTCTGCATTGAATTGCGAAAACGTTGAATCATTTTTGTCCGACTATATGGATGATATCCTAGAGCGTTCGTCCATTACGACTCTGCAGGGGCACCTGCGCATATGTCCGGACTGTCAAGACACTTTGTTGCAGATGCACCAGGTCCGCACCGTTATGCACAATTTGGCAGAGCAAACGCCTCCGGCGAGCTATACATTGAGGTTGAATAACCGATTGCACGAAGAATTGTACCGCGAGTCTAGGCCTTAGTTACAGTCCGTGGCATGGGGTTTTGCGCTTGCCGCAGCTGTGGCGATTCTTCTCTGGCCCCCGTCGGCGACGGGGGGAGTCTCTAGCGAATCAGCCGTTGCGCTGGGGCAAGATCCGTCTCTAAGCGTACCGATAACCGACCGCGGTTTGGGCCACAGTTGGACGAAACAATTACCCGGCCTATCTGGTCCACTATCACACGCCCACAAGCGGACTGTTTCGTTTTAAAGTGAACATAATCGGAGGGGCTCAACAGGACAATACGGGCCGGCGCTCTGGGCACCGGCCCCCTTTTTATTTAAAACTCAGGCAGCTTGTACTCGCCCAGTTCGATGGCTTGCTCCAACTCCTGATGGAAGGTGCTGTCGAGGTGGGAAGTGATTTTCCAGCCGTCGGATTCGTGAATAAAATAAAAAAACGGCGAAGCGCGATCATTTTCCAGTGTCGAAGAATCAAAGAGCAAGTACCCTATGCGTTCATTGATAATCTGTTCCTGGGCGATCTCGCGCCGTAGCTGAGTCGCTATTTCGCTAGGGGGCTTCTGTCGCCAGTCTTTGATCCAACCTTCGCGTGTCTTGCCCTCTCTTAAAGAGAGACTGAAACACTCCCAAAGCAGATCGAAATTTTTGTTTTCCAGAGCTTGTTTGTAGGTCTGAAACGTAGCGGCCGGATCGGAGAAGTTCTGTTTGGTTTCTTCTCCGCCACAACCGGCGAGTACTAAAAGGACGAGACAGGCGAGAGATGGTAGCGACATGGGCAATTTCTGCAAGTAGGCGAGGAGGGAATGGTTGAAGGTGGCGATGCGGCTCTAATGTGGGCTTGATTCCGTGCAATCTAATAGGCTGCCGCCGATGTTGGGGACCTTGTTAGGAACCCGTATTGTCTTTTAACGATTCTATTGCGTCGCGCAGTCGCCCGGCCTCCTCGTATTCCTCGCAGAGGACGGCCTGTTGCAACTGATGTTGTAACAGTGCGAGTTCGCCCATTTCTTCGTTATCGGGCGGTTCGTTTGCCGTGCAGTCGGGTGTTTGCGCCAATTGGGGATCGGGTACCATGATATTTGCCGCTTCGGCTTCTGGATTAAGTGGCTCGGAGATTTGCGGCTCAAGCTCGTAGAAGCGGTCGAGGGTGTTCTCGATGTCCAATTCGGTTTCAAGTGGTTCTAAACCAACCTTGTCGAGCAAATCGCGCGCGACGTAGATTGGGGAACTGGTACGCAGGGCTAACGCGATTGCGTCGCTAGGGCGCGAATCTATGTCCTTAATCTTGCGGTCCTTTTCGATAACCACTTTTGCGTAGTAGATCGAGCGCCGGACATTATGGATTATGACCTGGCGCACGCCCGTGGTGAGATAGTCGAGCATGGAGGAAAGCAGATCATACGATATGGGCCGGATTGGCTCATCGTTTTCTAGCTGCATCTGGATGGCGGCGGCTTCGAATTCACCTATCGCGATGGGCAACAGCCGTGACTGTTCGCCCTTTTTTTCGCTCAGCCACACCAACGGTCTGTCTTCGCGCAAATAAGGGCTGACCTTGACCACGGTCATCTCGACTAGGGAAGATTCACCCATCTGTCTATCTATCCTCATGGCCGCTACCTGGATGGGGTAACGGGTTAATTAATCGGTCTCAGCCATTGTAGGGATAGGAACAGGCCCTTCACAGCTAAATCGAGTCATTCTTGTTCAAGGCGACTGATTTCGTCGCGAAGACGGGCCGCCTCTTCGTAAACCTCTTCGGCAATGGCCTGGCGCATGCGTCTTTTGAGCTGTTCTAAGTGGTCGATGACCGGCGCGGCGACGATGGATAGCTCTTCTTGCGATACTGCTACGGATTCGGCTTCGAACTCGAGATCGGGTTCAATGGCAGCCTCGAGCTTGGATTCGGGATCGGTTGGGACCTTCGGTTCGTCGCCGGGACCCGCGTGTCCGGCTTGTTGGATTATCTCGGTAGTGGCGTAGATTGGCGCGTTAAAACGCAGGGCCAAGGCGATCGCGTCGCTCGGGCGCGCATCGAGCACGTGGGTGTTGCCGTCGTCGTCGTTGACGAGATGGACCTCCGCATAATAGGTGCTCTCGTGTAGGTCAGTAATGTCCACTCGGGAGACCCGGGCATCGACGCCAATGAGAATTTGATGGGCCAAGTCGTAGCTGATAGGACGGGCGGGTTGCTGTTTGCCATGGGCCATGGATATGGCGGCTGCTTCAAAGCGGCCGATGACGATATGCAAATAGGAATCGCCTTCGGCTTCTTTGAGCACTACTTGGGGGTACGAAGAGTGGGAATTACTGCTGAAAACCCCACTGACTTCCATCAAAACCATAGTGATACGTTGCTGTTTCTATTGAGAGGGTATCTACCAACGTGTGAAAAATATAATACGGCCTAGGATTGGGTGTCAACCAGCTTATACCTCTTTGCCGTCGTTCAAATCCTCCTTTTTCTGCAATACCTTTGATTCCAGTTCCTCCAGCTGAAGACCCAGCTCCTTAGTGCGCCTATTCAACCGCATCAGGTAGGCGAAAAGCACGATCCATACGGTAGAAAAGGCGGCGAACAAGTAATGGAGATTGTCCATAGTTTTTAGGCGTCGTCCAGTTTCTGCCGCAGGCGCTCCACGGCGGTTTCGATGCGGGCTAATTCCATGCGTTGTGACATCAAGTGGAAGAGCAATAGGAAAAAAGTTGCATAACAGATCCACTTGGCATACTCCATTGTTGGATCAAGGGCTACGTTGCGCGGTGGATGCAGTTGTTGGTTGGCTGACCACAAATCGACAGCAAAGTACACCAGCGGTACATTGGCAAAGGCGAGAATGCCCAACACAGCCCCCAAGCGCGGCGCTTGGCTAGATTGGGCGCCGAAGTCGCGGATCATCAGATAGGCAACGTAGATCGTAAAGGTGATCAACATCGAAGTCAGGCGCGGCTCCCATCGCCAGTAGACTCCCCAGACGGGCTTGGCCCATAGCGGGCCGGTGATCAATACGATTAATGCAAACATCACCCCCAGTTCAGCGGCGCCCAGAGCCAAGCGATCCCACTTGTCGTCGCGGGTACGCAGGTATTGTATGCTGCCGGCGAAGACGAGGAAAAACGCCAGAAACGCCGACATCGCCGATGGCACATGGAAGTAGAAGATGCGCTGAACAATACCCATTTCTCTCTCGGTCGGAACCCAGAGAAAGACCGCGCCCAAGGCGACCAGCATAGCGCCGCACAATAAGTAGCTGTAGGGGGTTGAGCGCATTATTCCTCAATCGCGTGTTCGAAAAGCATCAGTGACAGCACAGTAAAAACCAACGCATAGACACCCAGCATCTGCAGGTGCGGGAGAAGCTTGTCAAAAGGACCATTGGCCAATACGACCTTTGTCGCCGCGACACAGGAAATAAGCGCGGGCAGGATCATCGGCAGGAGCAAGAGTGGCAGCAATAATTCGCGCAGGCGCATATTGTTAGACATCGCCGCGAAGAGCGTGCCCACCGATGCTAAACAGGCTGAACCCAGGATGAATACGGCCACCAGAGGGATCAGAAAAAGGCCCGGTGATAGGTTAAAGAAGAGGGTGAAAAAAGGCAAACTGAGCAGCTCGATCGCCAGCAGAAAAACCAGATTGCCCATCATCTTGCCCAGGTAGATGGCGCCCCGGTCGCCGGGTGCCAAGAGAAGGGCGTCGAGCGCGTCATTCTCGCGTTCGTCCGCAAAAGAGCGGCCTAGACCTAAGAGGCTGGCGAAGACATAGGACGACCAGAGCACGCCAGGTCCAATCTCGCGTAGGGCCGCCCCACCCAATTCGAAAGAGAAGTTGAATACCAGCAATACTAGCAGTGAAAAGAAAACCATCGGGCTGAGGCGCTCTTTGGTGCGCCATTCGGCCCGGAGGTCTTTGCGCAGTATGGCTACTGCTCGCCCAAAAAACTTCATCGGGCGGCGTCCAAGTAGGGCGCGCAATACGCGTATAACTCGTCGAGATCGCCACTGAGGGCCTGGTCCAGCCGAAGGTGTCCTCGTTCGAGCAGCAACAGGCGGTCGACAAGGCCATCAGCTTCATCGAGCCGATGCGTCACCAAAATGATGATGCCACCACCGAGCCGGAATTGGCGCAGACGCCGGCGCAGCGCGGCGCTGGAGCTCGTGTCGAGGCCGGTAAACGGTTCGTCTAACAGGAGGATTAATGGGGCATGCAGTGTAGCGCGGGCGAGGGCGAGGCGTTGTTTCATGCCGCGTGAGAACGAACTCACCCGGTGGTTCTGCCGCTGCTCAAGGCGGGCTTCGGCCATGGCTATGTCAAGCCGGTCTTGCACATTGTCCAGCCCGTAGAGCTGGGCGAAGAAATGCAAATTCTCCCGTGCCGTGAGTTCATCGTAGAGCAAGGTATGGTGCGAAAGCAAGCCGATGGTTGCTCGCGCTGCGGGGGTGTGCAGCAGGCTGCGGCCACCGATTAGCACCTCGCCTTCTGTGGGTTGGCAAAGACCGGCGATCATTCGCAGCATCGTGCTTTTTCCCGCGCCATTGGTGCCCGCGAGCAAAACTGCTTGGCCACGAGCAATAGCGAGATTGGTGCGATGCATAGCCGTGTGCGCCCCAAAGCGCTTGGCGGCGCCAGTCAGGACGATCTCGCCGTCCTTAGCCATCAGGTTGACAGCGCTCGGGTCAGGGCGATGGTTTTTTGCATGAGGCGTGCCCGCTGTTTGAGATAATCCAGATTTTCGGGTTGTTCGGTATGGGCATCGTCGAGTTGGGCCAGCTCTTTGAGCAGTTGTTGTCGGTGCTCTAGTGAGGGTAATTCCGCATCGTCCATTCGCCCACGGCTGAAGACCAAAGCGATACTGAAAACGAAGAATACGCCTGTCAGCGCGGCCCACTTGAGTGCCCAGCGCAGCGAGGCCGACAGCGGCAGGGGGATTTCAACCAGCTGCCTAGGGGCGATTCCCTGCAGTACGACTCGTCGATACTGGCGACCGTGCAAATCGATAACCCCCTGATCGACAAAAGGCGCGCCGACCTCAATGGCAGGGGGATCGAGAAAAACCTCCAAGCGCTCAGTGGGATAGACTGCCTGGTGCACGTAAGCTTCGTCGAGATCGCGCGCGTCCAGATTGAAAGAGAAGCTCAATTGCGAACGACCCGGTGGCAAGGGTTGGTTGTCGAAGAAACGACCGGGCTCGGCTTGGTGTATCAGGCCCGAGTGGCCCTGAAGATCAGACGGGTTCGGCGGCAGGATGAGCTCAGTCACCTTGCGATCGCGTCCGCTGCCGCTACCGGCGTAGGCGTATTGCAGGGGGTTGTGGATCTGCAGAAGTTGGACACACTCTATCGCGTTTTCACTCAGTGAGAGGAAAAGATGGTGGGAGGTGATCTGCAGTTGAGACGAGTCGTCGGTACTTTCGTAAACTTCGAGGATGATCTGTTGCTGTGCACCCACTTCGAAGGTGGTGGAAAAATAGGGCACTCCGTCGTAGAAGGCGGCCAACGCAAAACGCAGTCCGTCCTGTACGAAAGGCCCGGCAAAGAAAAAATTGCCCTCGGCATCGGATTTTTTGCGCACAACCTCGTTGACCTGGCCGTCCTGGCGGATATAAAAAGCCACTTCGATATCAGAAAGTCGCGTTTCGGTGAGTGGATTGATTACGTAACCATTGACCGCAGCACCCCAGAGCTCGCAGGCGCACAGAAGAGTCGCAGCCCAAATCAGTCGCAAAGCCATGGCTTAACTGAGTCCTGCAAAGGCGGTTCCGCACTGTGGGCAAAATAGATCACCATCGCGGCGCGGGGCACCGCAGCGAGTGCAACTAGGGTCGATTGCAGTTGCGAGTTGGCGCAGGGACGCGATTTCGGCTTCAATGCGGCGTTCGAGTTCGCTGCTGCCCGCGCCGTTGAGTTGGTCCAATTCGGCAATGGTAGCCAGGGCCTCAGTCTGAAGTTGTGCATAAAGCCGTTCGAAATCCTCCTCTGGCACCTTGCCTATTTCGCGGTCGAGCTCAAGTTCGACGATTGCACCGAGGAGCTGTTCTTTGCGCTCAAAGAGCCGTTGCGCTCCGCCGTCGAGTGGCGTAGTTCGCGATGGTCCCTCGCGCAGCAGCGGACGGCCCACATAGAGCAGCAGCATCAGCAACAGGGCTAACGAGCCAATAAGTGTAAACAGATCCATTGAGTTCAGGCTCGGATTGAGGTTGCTCGTATGCAATTAATCATCATCGTCGAAACGATCTAACTCGCGTCGAAGGCGGTCCTGATATTGGCTGCGGTCGGCGACGGCAGAGGGGCCGGGTTGCGGTGCGGTCTCGTTGTCCCGCCCTTTCCAGTTGACCAGCAGAGTGCGCACCAGTGCGATGCCGAACAAAAGAGCTACACCGGGTGCGACCCAAGCCAGCAAGTTGAAGCCTTCACTTGGCGGTGAAGCCAAAACCATTGAGCCAAAACGCGCGATGTAGCTGTCGACGACTTGCTGGCGAGTCTGGCCCTGGTCCAAGGCGCGACCAATGGTTTCACGTTCGGGTACAGCGAATTCCGTGCAAATACAGGTGGCCAAAGACTCGCGATTGCAACTACCGCAAAGGCAGACGAGTTCCTCGGCTACGGTCTTGATCTCTTCTCTAGTCGCCGCTCCAACCGGTGATAGACCGATCAGCATTACAACGAGCAATGAGGCGCTAGGCATGGTGCGAATTTTCGCGTGCGGGGAGCAAACCTGCAGCGCTTGCGCGATCAGCCTGGGCCAATCGTCTGTCGCGAGAGGTCGGCCACATCGCCCATAGCGCGCCAAGCACTAGGACTACCGAACCCAACCACACAAAATTGATCAGCGGATTGATATAGACCTTGAACTTGGCACTGCGGTCGGCGGCCGATCCGATTAAGATAACATAGAAGTCCTCGCGCAATGTGGAGTAGATCGAGACTTCGGTGGTGCCTTGGTCGAAGGCCGGATAATAGCGCCGCTCCGGCAATAGTGTGCCGAGGAAATCGTCGCTGCGGTGTAAAGCGAGGGCTGCTGCCGTGGTACTGTGGTTGGAGGCTTCGGCAAAGGCGAGCGACTCGAAGGTGAGTCGGTAGTCGCCAATCTGGCGTGAAGTGCCCTTTTCCAGTACGAATTCATATTCTTGTGTAAACGCTTTGCCGGTAAAACCGACAAAGAGGAAGACCAATGCCAAGTGGGTCAAATAGCCGCCGTAACGCCGCCTGCTTTTGGTGCAGAGCCGGTAGAATGCAACTGGATAACTCTCGGTTGTGCTGCGCATGCGCGCCCGGGTGCCATTGTGGAACTCGGTGCTGAGCGCGACGGCGACAAAAACACAAAGCCCGAAAGAGAGTAGGGCGTAGAGGTCGCGCACTCCGAGGGCAAAGAAAACCCCCAGGGAGATCAGGCCCGCCGTCACCGGAGTAGTAAAATTCTTGCGCAGGCTTTCATTTGAGGTGTTGCGCCAGGCAAAGAGCGGTCCGGCACCCGTCAACAGCAGCAACACCAGGCCGATGGGAATATTGACCTGATTGAAGAAGGGAGCACCGACGGTGATTTGCTCACCAGTAAAGACTTCGGAGACCAGCGGAAAAACCGTGCCCCAGAACACGGCGAAGAGCATGCCGAGCAGAATCCAGTTGTTGAGCAGGAATGCCGTTTCGCGCGAAGCAAAAGATTCGAGGCGATTGTCGGCCTTAAGCAGAGGCAGTCGCAGCCATAAAAGACCGAAGGAGAAAACTAGGCTCAGAATCAAAAAAGTGGCGAAGAAGGGGCCGATATTGGATTGCGCAAAAGCGTGTACCGAAGAGATGATACCGCTGCGTGTCATAAAAGTACCAAAAATACAGAGCCCGTAAGTGAGAATCGCCAGCGCCATATTCCAGACCTTGAGCATTCCCTTTCGCTCTTGAATCATGATCGAGTGCAAGAAGGCGGTGGCGACCAACCAGGGCATCAACGACGCATTTTCTACCGGATCCCAGGCCCAGTATCCACCCCAACCCAATTCGACATAGGCCCATTTGCCGCCTAACAGCAAGCCGAAACCGAGGAATGTCCAGGGAATAAGCGTCCACCGGCGAGAGGCTCTCAACCAAGTGGTGTCCAGTTTACCCGATAGCAACGCAGCGATGGCAAAGGCGAAGGGCACGACCATGCCGACCATGCCCAAATAGAGCAGCGGTGGGTGGATGGCCATGACCGGGTGCTGAAGGATCGGATTGAGACCGCGGCCGTCCGGTGGCGTAAAAGGTAGGCGCTGGAAGGGGTCTGCGGCGAAGAGGTGGACTATGCAGAAGAAGAAGCTGGCAAAGGCCAAGTTGGCCACCACATAGGGCATCAGTTCGCGGTAGCGCTGGCGATAGAGCGCGACGACGGCAGACGAGTAGAGCGATAGGATCCAGCCCCAAAACAACAGCGATCCGTTTTGACCGCCCCACAATGCCGTCACCAGATAAAACATCGGCATGCTGCGGTTGCTGTTCTCGGCTACGTATTCGACCTGGAAATCGTGGGAGAGCAGTGCCTGCCACAAAACGACAACAGCAACCGTTAACAAGGCACAAGTCGCTATGATCGCGTTTTCGCCCGAGCGTACCATGCCCAGATGGCTGCGTTGCACGCCCACGGCCGAAGCGAGGACCCCATAGCCGGAAGCCAAGAGCGCCAAACACAAAGCAAAATAGCCTATCTCAATCATAGAATCGCATGGGGATCATAGGTGGTGCGAAGGGTGTTAATTCTTGGCGGCATCCATCGCCTGCACGTGCCCTTCGTAACTTTGCCCCTCGTATTTGGAGGGGCACTTGGCGAAGACGACGTCGGCGGTAAAGGTGTCGGCGGCCTGGTGATATTCGCCTTCGAGGACGACCAATGCTTTGTCCTTGAAGGTGTCGGGCAACACCGCGTTGCCGACGTAGCGGACCTTAAGGGACTGTTCGCCATCTGTAATGGTAAACTCCGGCCGTGAGTGGTATTCGTCCCACTCGATCGAACCCGGTACCACCGTGCCGCCGCCCAGTTGAATGCGCTGGCTATCGTCGAGAGCGTAATCCTTCAGATTTCGCAAGGTCAGATGAGTCGCAGTCGATTGCTGCACGCTGGCGACAAAGAGGTAGAGCAATCCGGCGGCGATGACTATGGATCCGAGTGTAAATTTATAACGTCTCATGAGGTGTGGTATGGCGGGTGAAGAGAATAAGTCCTAAGGCATGTATTTACATATGAGAATTTGATTGATTTCCCTGCATTTCGCAAATGTAGACCACCGGTTTTTCCCGCAGTCGAGTTAGTAATAAGGTCACGGGACGCCCGCCCGGCTGCAGGCTGAGTCGGCGCAGAAGCTCGGGCGGTTCCATGGGAAACCCCCGTTTCTTTATTTCACGAGGATAAAGCCCTTCGTCGCGCAAAGTTCGACGCAGCCGTTTTAGCTGAAAGGGTTGCCAACTGATCAGACGATAGCTGCGGACAAATGGGGAATTGGCGTTCTCGTTGCCGCTGAGATAAGCGATTTGCGGATCGAGCTTCCACGCTTTGATGCGCCGCGACAACTCGTCCAGTAGATGCGATCGCACTACGGCCGGGTCGGGGTCGAAGATAAACGCGCCGGGGGGCGCCACCTCGACGACGGGTCCAGGAGTCGTTTCGAGGGTCTGGCGTCCGGGCAGGAGCGTGGCGCGACGGTTGACTGTGGCCAGTTCGCCGAAATAGAGCACCGCCTCGCGGCACTGGCCCCCGGACGATATAAATTCGACCTCGCAATCTGCCGGTAAATCATCTTCCGGAATTGCAGGTCCAACCTTGACGGCTAATCGGGGAACCTTTGTCCGCAGATCCGCGACCCAACCCAATGGCGGAGAATAGTCGCCGCCGCGGCGTTTGCGACTTCCCGACCGGCGTGCCGGATCGACGAAGACCGCGTCGACATTCATGCGCAACGATTGCACATCGGCCGCTACAAAACGGGCCCGCTGCAAACCGTATACCTGGCTATTGTGCTGCGCCATTTCCAGCCGTCGCCGATCCGCTTCTACTGCGATCACTTCGGCGCGCTGTCCCAGCGCGAGCAGGTCGCCGCCTATGCCGCAGCACAGATCCATGATTTTTCCGCAGTCGCGCAGTCGCCAGGCTCGATAGTGGGCAACCTCTTCGCGAGTGGCCATCTCCAGTCCCTCGCGATCAAAAAACATCTGCTCGGCTTTCGTGAATTTTGCGGCTCCCCGCCGTTGCAGTTCTGCGAGTGCCAACCCCGCTCGGCACATCTCGGCCGGATATATACGTCGCAGTTGCTCCTGCGCGCGCAACGGGTCTTGTCCTGCAATGGCGGCTTGTGCGAGCAGTTGGCGGCCTTCGGGGCACTTAAAATAACGCAGTGCCTCGCGAGTTATGGGGTCGCTGGAAGTGAACGCGTTCAGACTTCGAGCACTTTCGGCAAGGTCGTTAAATTCTCATAACCGTCGTCGCGCACGACAACCGTGTCCTCTATGCGAACACCCCCCATGCCCCGATAGTAGAGCCCGGGTTCCATCGTCACGATATGACCCGATTCGAGTGTGTCCTTGCGCTTCCCGATGCTTGGCCCCTCATGGATCTCCAGCCCTAATCCGTGCCCGGTACCGTGAAAAAATCCCTGCATAAAACCGTCTTTTTCACCGGTCTCGTAGCCGGCATCGACAAAGAGCTGTTGGATTGATTTGTGGATCGCGTGACCTGCGGCCCCCGCTCGGATCTGACTGAGCCCCAATTGCTGCGCCTCCAACACGGTTTGGTATAGGCGGTGCATCTCTTCGCTCGCCGCTCCCTTGCAAACGGTGCGCGTAAGATCGCCGAAATAGCCGCTTGTCTCGTCGCGCGGGAAGATATCGATGACCACAGTTTCGTTCGCCCGCAGGGGGCCAAAGCCGACTTGGTGCGGGTCACAGCCTTGGTCGCCACCGGCAATAATCGTGCCTTGGCCGATGCAACCGCAATCCATTAGCGTTCGATGCACCATGCGCCGCAATCGCTCGGAAGTGAGCACCTCACCATCAAGAAAAAGCGTGTTGTCGCGCACATCGGCCGCGCGGATACTCTCAATCGCCGTTTCCATACCTGCCTCAGTCGCTTGCATTGCCCGACGGACTGCTGCGATCTCATCGCCGTCCTTAATCCTGCGCTGGGGAAAAAGCGGATCTTCGGCGACGGTGAGTTCGAGACCTTCCCGGCGCAAAAAATCGGCCGTGCCGAGGGGGAATTCGGCGGCTACCTGCAATTTTTGCAAACCGAGATCGCGCAGGAGTTCCACCAAGACATCTCTGGCACTGGGCAGTTGCTTGCCGCTATGTTTGGCCCGTTTCTCATACTGGGCGTAGGGCAACACCCGATCGACGCGGGCCTGGTCGCGCGCACGATCGATCTCGAGGCTGTTGGCGAGTATGATTTTTTCGCCGGCGGTCCACAAAAAGACAAAGGGGTCGGGTGCACTGAAACGAGTGGCATAGAATAGATCAGCGTTGCGGTCGCTAGCACCGACCATCAGCAGCGCATCGGCGCCGTCTAGTTGATGAGCCATGGTTTTTCCTCGATCTCAGTTTTGTGTGCTGAGTGTCCCGCGCCCCTACCTGTTTGCGCAGCGAAGGGGTATTCTCCGCCTGTCCGACCACTCGCAGCTTTTATCCTATTCGGCAATCTTCAACGCCCTCACGTCAATTCCGTTCTCGGGTCGCCAAAACCAAAACAACGCCGATCGCCCCTCCTCCAAACCCGAAACAAAATGCATGAACTGTTGCAGCGAGGTGACCCGCTCCTGATCGACCTCAGTAATCACATCGTGTGTCTGGATGCCTTTAGCTGCCGCGGGTCCCTCTGGGTCGACCGCGACGACGACCACTGGATCTTCGCCCTGGCCAAAACCCAATTCAGCGGCGACGTGGCCGTTGAATCCCAACTCAAAAGCTAATTCCGAGGGTAGCGGTTCGACCGAAAGGCCCAATTGCGCGACCCGCTGGTGGCCCTGGGCCAGCATGCGGTCTTCCGTGCGCTCACCGAGCACGACGTCGAGATAGAGCAATTGCCCCTGGCGCGAAATCTGTAGACTGATTGTCTCGCCGGGGTCGCGGCTATAGATCAGAGTTTGGATCTTATTGGAGTGGTCGACTTCGGTGCCGTCAACCGATAGGACGACATCCCCAACTAGCAAGCCGCTGCGCTCGGCGGGGCTGTCGGGTTTGACGCTGATGAGATAGACCCCTCGCGGACGATCCATGGCCAGGCCGTATTTGCGGATCAGATCCTGGGTCATCTCGGGTTCCATACCCACTCCGAGATAGCCGCGGACGATGCGTCCGTGCGTTAATACATCGTCTACGGCTTCGTGCGCCAGATTGATCGGCACGGCCAATCCGTAGCCTATATAATATCCGGTTCGCGTCGAAATGGCGGTGTTAATGCCTACTACCCTGCCCTGTAAGTCGAGCAGGGGACCGCCCGAATTGCCGGGGTTGATGACCGCATTGGTCTGGATGAAGCTCTCGATGGAATAGCCCTTATCCTCGTCCGCGGTCAGGTCAAAAACACCAGCCTGGCGCCCGAGGGCGCTGACGATACCATGGGTCAAGGTCGACCCCATGCCCAAGGGGTGGCCAATGGCTAGCACCCAATCGCCGACTTGCAGAAGGTCCGAGTCGGTGATTTCCACCGTTGGTAGCATTTGCGCGTCGACTTTGAGTAGGGCGATGTCGATCAGTGAGTCGAAGCCGACGATCTCGGCCTGAAAGGTGCGGCGGTCGGAGAGGGTAACCAGAATCGAGTCGGCGCCGGCGATGACATGGTAGTTGCTTAAGATATAACCATTGCCGCTGATGATGGTGCCCGAACCCATGCCGCGAAAGTCATCCTCGGGGACCTCTTTGTGCCAGGTGGGCAACAGGTTTTGGTGCCAGGACCGGGTCGTCGAGATGAGCACCACCGCAGGGCGCACCTGTTCGTAGGCGTGGCGGAAGGCTTGGCTGAGGTCTTCCAGCCGACGGACGCTTGCTGCCGTGTTCTGTGCCCCAGAAGAAAAGGCCGAAAAGAGCACGGCGGCAGAGCAGATCGCGACAGCCAGCAGTCGTCCGGGGCGCTGTTTCATTCGAGACCGTATTCCTTCAGCTTCCGGTAAAGCGTCCGCGCGCTGATACCGAGTATATCCGCAGCCTTGCGCCGATTGCTGCCAACCCGTTCGAGGGCTTTTTCGATGGCTTCTTTTTCTAAGTCCCTGAGTGTGCGCAATGGCTCGATGGCGGCGTGCTGGGAGCGCTCTTCGGGTTCGTAGGGTCCGTCTGCGACAGGATAGACAATTTGGTGAGAACTTTCCGTGGCGGTGGGTTGCACGACGGGCGGTGCGATGGACGGCGTGGCATGGTGTTGCGGCGGTCCTGGCGCAGCGTGATGCGCGTCGCGCATAGGTGCGACATTCCCGCCGACTTGCGATTGCGCTATGTGCTCGACGGTATTTCTCAACTCGGCTACATCGCGCTTTAGGTCGAGTAAGGCGAAATAGATCAGTTCGCGTTCTGATTGATCCGGTGTCTTGTTGGTGGCCACTGGCAAATAGCGCGCGGACGGCGGTGGGCTTTCTAATTGCGGCAAGAGGTCCTCGGGTTCGACCATTGCGCGCGGGGCGAGGAAGACCAGATGTTCGACTAGGTTGCGCAATTCGCGCACATTGCCGGGCCAGGCGTAGTTTTGCAAAAGCTCCATTGCCCCGGGTGAGAAACCCTCGAGACGGGTCTTGTTGCCCTGGGCGAATTCGTGGATAAATCGCTCAATTAGGAGGGGGATATCTTCGCTGCGGCGGCGCAGCGGGGCAATGGCGAGTTCGACGACCTTAAGCCGATGATATAGGTCGAGGCGAAAAGCGCGTTCGGCGACCGCCTCTTGCAGGTCCCGGTTGGTCGCGGCTACGATGCGCAAGTCAATAGGTAGGGAAGTGTCGCCACCGATGCGGGTGACCTCTCGCTGCTCGAGTACTCGCAGCAGGCGCACTTGTGCCGCCAGCGACATCTCGCCGATTTCATCGAGAAAGACCGTGCCGCCATTGGCTTGTTCAAAGATGCCCTGATGTTGGGCTCGGGCATCGGTGAAGGCGCCTTTTTCGTGCCCAAAGAGTTCGTTTTCCAACAAATTTTCGGGGATTGCGCCACAGTTGAGTGGGCGAAAGGGCTGCTCTCGACGGCTGCTGTATCGATGTAGGGCCTCAGCGACCAGATCTTTGCCGGCACCGCTTTCACCCGTAAGCAGGATGGAGGAGACCGGCGTCGGAGCGATGAGTAAAATGCGCTCGCGCAACTGCCGCATTTGTAGCGATTGACCGACGAGGTCGGATCCTTGCAA
>JACLAC010017397.1_pt1 | contig 15644 bp, 3 predicted proteins | sample 8027881 | NCBI WGS metagenome assembly JACLAC01 (sample SAMN15725517, study PRJNA655200) | protist metagenome | isolation source: fluorescence activated cell sorting (FACS) single amplified genomes of... | place: Spain: Blaines Bay Microbial Observatory, Mediterranean Sea | collected 2016-01-19
ATGCGTAAAAAGTTCTTTCGTTAAACGTCTTCTTCCATTCAGGTGCTAGCGACATGGCCGTGTGGGGTTTGAGCTCGCATCAGTCCTGCCACCGGCACGTATGTCCGATTGCCTATCAAGTTGACGCAGCAAATGTGGGAAGGTGCGCGGACGGGCAATGTAAGGAAGGTCAAAAAATGTAGGTGGCTTTTCATGACTGAAGTGGGCAAATTTGCACTCCTGCTGGATGCACTTCTTCGTGAAGTTGCCGAAGCACACCGATCCTTGTTGATATCGAGCCACGGCGGAAGTGACAGCCTCCTCTTTGTCCTGGATGGTGTCCACTAAGTCTAGCAACTTTTGTTTTTTTTCAAAAAAAGCGCTTTTTTTGATTTTGGAGGATCCTTGATTTTTTCAAAAAAAGCGCTTTTTTTGATTTCGTCTTGGGCATTCCGCGAACTCAAAGTCGTTGCGTATCTCTCAGAAAATTAAATCGAATATTTTTTCAAAAAAAGCGCTTTTTTTGATTGTTCAAAAGGTCGGCAATTCCGCGAACCAGAGGAGCTGGATATTTTTTTCAAAAAGAGCGCTTTTTTTAGATCTGACTGTGTTTGATTCTCATTAAATTTTGCTCATTATTTCCCAGGCGAATCCCCGGACCTGCAGAGCATGGTGATGCAGAACATGTATCCCGAGGACGGTGATGCAGAAAATCACGGGAGCGTTCTGCGCGAACGGGTTGCCGGTTGGACCACTAGTACTAGTAGTACTAAGTCGAGCAAGAGTAGTAGTGCTACTGCTAGTAGGATTGTGGCCGGCGGACAACACGCGGCAGCGACTCAACTTGAGATGAATCCCGGCATGGAGAAGAATCCCTTTGCAGGAGGATCGGTTGCAGGAAGTGAAACCACCGCAGCTGTGAATGACGAGGTCTTTTACAATTTCGTGCGCAACAATGCATCGTCCGCAGAATACCTGAAAACGTCCAGGATACATGTACCTGGTGACACACCTTCGGCGGCAGCATCGCAAACTTCTGGTCGCCGGACTTGGCCTTTTGCGGGAGTCTCTTCTGCGGAATCGGGAAAAACGCACTCCTCGCCGAACCAGAGTTCTTCTGGCCGTCCGACTCCTCATGCTTCAATATCAGGGGATCAGGCTTCTGCGACGGGATCAGACTTCGCAAAGTCTTCTGTGCCCCCTGCTATTGCAAGGCAGACTCTGACTCCTCCCAGCGAAGGGCATTGTCCCGGACCAGCTGCGACGAGCAGAAGCCCCAAATTATCTGCCTCTTCAAGTTCGAGCATTCTGGGGAATCTCGAGTGGCCGGATGTGCTGTTTGGGAGGTTGGTTGTGTGGTCGATCTCGAAAATCGGGGGCGAAAAATTGGCGAAAAAGCTGTTCGGGGACGAAGCTGTCTCTTCCGAGAAGTCTGCCGACAGTCACGTGTTGTCAACACGAGACAACTGCAGAGCTGCTGACGACTGTCAGAGCGGGTCCGACTGTCAAAGTTCTCCGAGTGGTGACCGAATGTCAGGTAGTGCTCCAACGTCATCAATCCCAGAATCCTCCTCAAATAGTCATTACGACGGCGATGGTACAAATGTACTCGATGCTGACAGTGATGCATCATCCAGCGAATCTGATTCTTCTTCCGAGGGCTGGTCTTCTTACGGTCTTCTTCACACCCTGGGCAGGCTCTGGTCTTCTGCACAGACGCTTTTTTCTTCTGGGTATGCCGCCATTGTGTTCCCTTGGAACTGTTTAAGTTTTACACTTGGGAGCATATTCAGCCAAGTGTTCGGTTCTCTGCTCAATGTTTTCATCAACTTGTTGTTGATCTTTCTTTCCCCCTTCCTGATTTTATTCTTCTGTCTGAAGAAATTCTTCCTCCTTTTTTCCTTTCTGCTCGAGAAAGGGTTTGCCGTCTCTTGGTCTGTCTCTAGTGTCTGCGGCACTGGGGTGTTGAGTGCTCTCAGATTTTCCGTGTCGTGGGTGGTGGGGCTGGCTTCGTTGCCGCAGAGGGTGCAGTTCTGGCTGAATGTGTGCAGCTGGGTTCTTTTGAGCATTGCCCTAGGTTTAATCTTGGTCGTGGTCTTGTTTTCGCATGTGTTCTTGTGTATCTATTTCTGGGTTTCGGTGCAGTGGGATCCAGATCAGTTCGCCTACGAAGCGCAACACTTTAGCGCGTACCGACGGCTGGCGCTGGTCGCGCCCTCGACCTTTCATTGGGAGACCGTCAAAGTGTTCAGCAACTGGATAGACACAACGGGTTGCATGACGCAAAGTCGGCTCGACCAACTGGCGGACAGCTTGTCCGAGGCGTTTGCCGAAGATTCAATTTCTCCCGAGGGCGACGGCAGTTCGGTGGCAGCAGACGCTTCAGCAGATTCCCGCAGATTCTCGCAACAGGCGTTTTCCCACGACAGCGACAGTCAAGAATATTCTGCAGAAGAACGAGGTGGTCAGTATGTCAACAAATGGGGAGCAGCAGTCAACAAGCACGTTAAACAATTAGCGAAGTCCGACCTCCTGATGAGTGGCGGTCTTTTTAGCTCATTGAGCGTGTTCTCGGACGACCCCTATATCTGGGCGGGTGACGCCGGTCATTACGATCTTCTGAACGAGTATGAATCTGCTGAACGCACTCAAATGATGTTAGAAGATGGTCGTAATGACGGGAGCGTATCATCCAGCGTGGCATCAGATTCCGAGCAGCGCGTCAAAAAGGCTTCGAGAGATCCTACTCCCAGCATTTCGGCTGTTCCAGGCGCAGCTATTGTGCAGGATGTATCAGACTTTATAAACAGTTCTGCCTCCCGGGTCTGGACTACAGTCTACTCTATCTTCACGATCGTGTCCTCGACTGCCTGGCGCTTCTCCTTCGGTTTTATCGGAAATTTAATCTCGAGTTGTCTCTCTTTCCTATGGCAAGGAGTCTTCGAACCAATGACCAGGAGTCTTGGGTTTTTCAGTTCTTCGAGTACGGCTCTTAGGTGGGGTGTCCGCAACGGTGGCATCCAGTATGCTGGACAACCATGGTGGGATCTCAGTGGGCAGGACTCATGGAGTGGTTCCAATCTTGGAGGCGAATCAAGCTCGGTCTCATCCAGTGGTGGAGACTACTCATCTTCTGGAATAGGAATAATACATGGTGATGGAGACACTCCCAAACAAAGACTTTTGCGGTTGCTAGGAGCGGGTCTGAAGTCGCAACAACCTGTAGATTCTGAGATTAGCAGCGGAGAAAATCGGGTAAATTCAATGTCGAGGCACAACATCCTGACTCCTCCGTCAGGGTTTCCTTCTTCAGAATCATTTTCATCATCAGGGATCACGGGCAGTAGCGTTGAATTTGTCAGCAGCGGTGGTTCCGCTTCTTCTCCTGACAATCAGAATCTTGGTTCCGAACTGCAGCTGTGGACTCCTCCCAGGGAGTGGAATGTTCAAGAGGAGCAAGAACTTTTGGATGGATCAACAGACGCCCCCCTCCTCGGCGACACCAGCGTCAACTCTGTGGGGCTGGAGATCTTCAAGGCTCTATTAGAAATGCGATTTACAGATATGGAGGACTGTGTGCGGATGAGGATGGAGCAGGAGAACGAAGATGCTGTTAGAGAACAACAAGAAGCGTTGGAGAAGCAGGAGGAAGGCTTAAAACAGATGCGGGGGGCATTAAGGGAGCAGAGGAAAATCTTGGAGGAATTGAGGAAGGAGCGGATTGCTGAAAGGGAAGCGGAGATGGCTGAGAGAGAAGCGGAAAGACAAGAGCACCGTATCGGGCGGTTGCACCGGCTAGAAAAAGAGCGATATCTTTTGCAGCAAATGAAGATTCAACAGAAACGAGAAGCACGTCAGGAAAGAATGCAAGAACGCACCGCCGAGGAAGCGGAGAAGTGGAGGCAGTTTGAGGAGAGAAGGATGGAATTTGAAGCACATAAAATGGCACATGAAGCCGAGCAGAGAGAGCATGAAGCGAAAAAAATGCAGAAAGAGCTTCGAAGTGGGGCAAAGAAGAATGGAGAAGAAAGTGCCAAGAAGGAAGGAAGGAGTGCAGATTCATCTTCTAAAACCCAAGGAGAAATCGCGGATTCCAAAATCGTGCGCGTTCGCGACCTCCAAAAAACCATCGTAGATGCCCGTGGGCAGGCGGTGCGAGCGCTCGAGGAAGTCGAGAAAAGAAGGGAGCGTGCGCTCCACATTTTGGACCTTTCTGAGAAGACTGACATCGCGGGAACCGATCAGGAGCTCGAAACCGAGAAAGTTCTTTATCCCGAACCCGTGCGCCAGGCCTTGGCGATCGAGAGAATCTTGGAAAGTAGTGGGGAAACGACGAAAAAAAAATCGTGCGAGAAGGAATCGAAATCCTCCTGGTCGTCGGATTCCTCGGATTCTTCTAGTTCTGAATCTTCCTGTTCTTCAGGCGGTGAGTCTTCTGATAGTGGGGCGGAAACTACTAAGAAGACGACATCAGTCCTGAGTCCGGATGCTGCAAAGCGAATCGGCGTGTCCACCGCAACCATCGATACTAGTAGTAGTGCATACATCTCGCCTGGTGAGGCAGGATTTGAAACAGAGGAGGGTATGGAATTTGAATGGTCGCTATGGCTGAAGGACCTGCAGGATGCGGCTCAGCATGAGGCACGGAGATTGGAGAAGCGGGAGGAGGAAAAGATTTTCGTGCAGCTCCATGCTCACAACGAACTTAGGGCAACTGGTCCTGGAGGAAGATTGTTGTCTGAATCCGGGAGTTGTGGAGGTGAGGTTTGTATTCCGAATCCGAAAGCCATGAAACTGGGAGAAGAAGAAATAGAAAGGCGGGAGTCGGACGAACTCGAAAGGCAGAAGACCACGAGGGCACAACTTGGGGAGGCCGTGCTGACGAGCCCGAATTTTGTAGATCGAGTGCTGAAGCTGTATGCTGCGAGTGGAGCACGAATGAAGGAGAATGATAATGATTCAGGAAGAAGCAGCAGCAAAGTAAAATCCTATCAAAGACGGCGGGCGGAGCTGGAAGAGCATTTCAAGAAAGCGGATAAGATGGTGCGGGATAGTAAACAGATTAGTGACACATTAATCCAGAAGAACCTTCTGAATGACCCGGAAGAAGCTGAGGAAAATAGGGCTTGGTTTGGGAGGACGAAGGACAAGTTACAGGCACTTCTCGCGAGGATGAAAACTGTGTCCGAAAGTATACTGGCGGAGGAGCAGATGGCAGAAGCTACTGAGGCGAGAAAAGAGTCGATTTTAGAGGCGATTATTGATAATTTAGCGAAAAACTTGCGGAACGACGAAATCAACTCTAAAAAAGCCATCTTTTTAACGCAAAAAGCCATGGGCAAGGCGAAAAGTAGTTACGACTTTGATTCAGATGTGATGCAGAAAAGGTATAAGTTTCATTGGCTGAACCTCGTCAAATCCCGACAAGACAGTCGCGCGGAGAACCGTTTAACCTTATTAGATTCGGCCAAAGCCAGGAGGTTTCTGGAGTACTACTATTCGGATGATCCGAACGACCCAAATAATGGCTCCTCTTCTGACTCGTCATCATCGAAGTCGGACTCCAAATCCTCGTCTTCTTCTTCATCATCCTCTTCGGACTCTGATCTCGGGGGACTCCCCGCCAACAAAAAGCGTGTGAAGATCTGGGGTCACTCCACGAACAAAAGTCAGTCTGCGAGGAGTGCTTTGCTCAGTGCGATCTCCTCGTTGTACGAGCGGGTCGGAAGCTTGATGTTTTCTGGAGACAAGAGCGGCGAAGAGGAGGGGGTTGATCCTTTGTCCACCGAAGCGAGATACTTCGACCGGGAAAAGGAGGGGGATCTGCTGGTGTCAGTCTACAATTTCAAGTACCCCAACACGCCAGACGTCAAGAGCCCCTACGAGATACGAGCGGCTCATCTAAGGGAAGCGTTCTGGCGGCAGTATTGGAGGGAACATTTTGGCGGCAATAATGTTGGTAGCGGTGTACAAGGCATGCGTGAGCCAATGACAATGTCAATGTCGAGAGGTGAAATTCAAACTCCCGCTGCGACAGTTCCTGCTACCGGGAGTTCCCTAAAGCTGGTAACGCTTGCATCTCTCGACCTTGAGGTTGCTCGCATTTTCGACGACCTGGAGAATCAGAATGGAGAATCAAGTCTGGAGGAGTATTTGAAGTGTACTACACAAGGAAAAAGTGACGGGCCAACTAGCATGTCGAATTCACGAATTTTGCACGAGGTGGATGGTGATGTCAGTGTCTGTCAGTATCGCCACGATAAGTCTGCTCCCAGCAAATCCAAATCGCCACTACCTCTGCAAAAAAGAGGCCCTCCCCTGGCTACCCAGCCGAGCGGGCTGAACATCATGGGCAGCCTGCGGACAAGAGAAGAGGTTGGGAAGCTGGGGAAGAGCAGATTCGCCCGTTCATGGTTCAACAAGTGGCTCACGGAGGTTCCATCAAGGGAAGTGCTGTCTGGCAGTCTGCTGGACGCGATCTCCTCCATGATCGGCCTGGATTTTGGCTCCGACGACGAAGAAAAAAGGTCCAACGGAGGGGTGAGTAGTTTTTATGCTGCAGGGGACGATGTTGATGATAGAAAAATGGCCAACGAAATGTTCCGGGGCTATTGGAATTTGACGCATAGCATGGCGAAGAGTACTGGGAAGTGGCAATCCTCCGACGATGATAAGAATAATCTGAGTAGTAGTAGCGCAGAAGAAGAGCTATTGTTAGAGGATAGCTTTCGCCGCGAATTGGGAGGCCTGTCTGGGGCTTCGGGCCAGAAAGATGTCTGGGGATTGAGGAGACTTCTCTACACAGAACCAGTTAGTAAGCGAGAAGACAGCAAAGCTTCTCAACACTCGCAGAAGAGAAACGAGCCCACCTCGGGAGGTAATACTAAGCCCGCGTCAGTACAAGCTGTGAGGAGTCGCTTCTGTTATTTCGAGGACTCCGTGGGTGATCCACGTAGTCTGCCAGGTGAAAAAGCCAGCGGTCTTCCTTCTGGAAGTAGCAACAATGCCAATAATGGTCTGTTGCTTTGTTCGTCCCCGCAAGATTACTGGACAGAGGTGGGCTTGAACGGTTCCGGTCCGCCTGCTGCTAACGGAAATAATTTCTGGGGTCGGAAATTTCTTGGTCGGAGGAGCAGTAAAAAAGCACATGGTCATGATCCACGGGTCTATGTCGCCGGATCGGACGGGTTTCCGGACATCCCGCGTGACTGCCCTGCCACTTCCGGTGCTCGTCTGCGCGAGGTGATCGAGAGAGAGTCGGCGGACGTTATGGGCGAGGCCCCGCGTAAGAATTTCGGAAGAATAAGAGAAATCAGGACTCAGATGGAACTCCTAGTAGATCGTCACAATCTCAATAACACGAGTGTAGGTAGTACTAACAGTACTTCTAGTAGTAATAGTAGTAGTTTAAAACCCACGGCTGCAACTAATAGTAATGCCAATGTCAATAACACTGCGGGTTCGAACAAAGATGATGCTGCTATTCGGGAAACAAGGCGACGAAACCGCAAATTGTTGGGGAGAAGAACGTGTGTGGTTCGAAACGTGAACAAATTCGCTCTCGTGGAGCGGGGTCTGCAGCGCCAGCGGAAGGTTCGGTGCGGACCAGTTTTGAGGGGCGAGAATAGTTTTGAAGAACGCACCCCTCCAACTCAAAGAGTTCGGTTGAGCACAGACACGCGCTCTCTAAATGGTGTTGATGGTATTGTCAATGATGCTAATCTGCATGATGATGATGACCTTTGGAGGCTGCAGCGGCGGTGGCGCCACCATCTTGCCAGAGTATCTGCCTCGAAGAAGCCGATCGGAAGCACACTCCAAGACTTCCTCCGCGAGAGGCAGAAAGAACAAAATCGGAACTATGGTCCCGACTATAGGCCGCTGGGTGCTCATGATTTAGAAGACATTGCAGAGGGAGTCTACTCGCAGACGGAGGGGGAAGTTTCTGAGGCATCAGAGTCCGCATCGGAAATACTCGCTCAGGCTCCTCCGAATGATTATGCAAATAATCATGATGGGATTGTCGAGCTCGTGCGAGGGCGGAATGCGCTCGATGCAAAGAAGAATTTGCTGACGGCCATGGCCGCTCGCGTGCTCGATCGGCAGGACGTGGACGAAAAACGTCTCTTTACGCGCCTAGCGCGCTACGCTAGGCGAAATGGAATGATGTTGTCCGACTACCTGCAAGCGAGAAACGATGCTGTCGCCAGCGAAGAAGCGATGCAAGACTCACTAGAAAGCGACGAAGAAGAAACCAAAAAAAGGAACTCGGTCTCAGCAGACCTGTTTCTGAGTCGTGGCGCCAGCGGTTCCAGAAAAGAAGGGGTTGCTGGATACTATCGGTACTTCGCGGCCGAGTCTTCGAAAGGGACTCCCCAATCAGATTTCCTGGGTGAATTGATGGCGGGAAGCTCCTCAAGTGACGAATCCTTCGAGTTCGACGGACATTCAAATCTAAAATCGTTGGTTGATAATACAAAATCGTTGAATTTAGCAGACGCGCGACGCTCAGAAGTAGCAGTGGCGGGGCAGGACGTTGGGGATGAGCTGGAGGTAGAAAAAGAGATTTTGGAGGACTTTGTATGGATGGCGAAGAAAACTGGCGGTCTCCACAACGTCCTCCCATTCTGGACAGTGCTCGGACGCTACGTGAGTAGTGGGCGAAACGTCCGGAGGGCGGCCTTACTCCCTACTATTCCTACTGTCCCCGGGCTTCCTGCCTCCCTGCAGGCCTTTTATATGAAAGGGCCGCAAACTCAACTTAGTATTGCAGATAAGTCTTCTCAGAATAGCCAGAACACAGGTCAACTTCTGCTGAGGCAGCAGCTGATTCGTTCGTTGCGGGCCAAGCTGCACAGTCAGCTTCCGGGGCGGATGCGTAGGAAATTCTTCGACGAAACAGAGAACAAGGCGTCCCAAAATGGTGAGTCGTCGTCCCAACAATTGTTCTCTCCCTTCGGCATTGGATCATCTTCTTCAAAGCTAGATCTACTCGACCGTTACACGTCGATCCGGAACGTGTTTAGATGGACTAAGCCGGTGTCAGAGGGGATGGTCGGGGAGTCTGCGGGTTCGGATGTTGATCAAGTCGATGACTTACTTGCTCAGCTTGATGAGCTCGAAGCGTCACTGGTCGAGCAGGAGGAATGTGAAACTAAACGACGACGCGGGGCGGACACAAGTAATACTAACAGTAATGCGTTTGCTACGGCGTTGGGACTGGACTCCTCAGTAGTTGCGTCCTGTGGAAACGACAAGACGATTGGACAGAAAAACAAAAAGAAACGAATATTAAAGAAGGAGAAAACTACTACTAAGTCTACCGTGAATACTCAGAATAGGAGTTTCAGTAGGAGCAAACAGTCTCGGTTGAGTCTGGTTGACGAGCTTCTCGTGGATGAGGGATTACAAGGGATCTCACGCGACCGCAAAGAGGAGATGACCCGTTTAGCTATGTCCGGGGACGCCAAAACTGATTGTGAGGAGTTCGAAGAGCAACTGCAAGTCTCCCAGTGGATGGAGCACTGGACCCTTCTCCGGCGAAATCAACGCAAGATTGCGCTGGGCCGGCGCAAAGTCAAGCTGGCTCGACAGAAGATATGGGTTGAGGGTCTGAATACAGAAGAACGAAAAGAAAGTCCAAATCCGAATCGATCTGGGAGAACATCCGAATCAGTGCCATCGTTCAATTCCGATAGCAAGTCGGGTGACACTGACAGCCAGCACGCGATTGAGCAGGATTCCTATCATCATCATGTCAACAACGTTGGTGACCGTGGCCCTTTAAGTTTGCCAACGCAGCCGTCCGAAAAAGACACCGCATTCCCCTTGCTGCATCATTTGCACGACAAATTATCAGGTTTGGAGTATGCGAAGGAAGCATTCGCAGAGCATTTCGGCTACTATCCACAGTTTCCCCGGGATAGCAGGTTTTTCCCACAGCATCTATACAGGAGTGGTTTGGGAGGACAGTCTGAGACTTATTCTTCGCAGGAGGAGGGAAGTCTAGTATCGGTATCCGAAGGAGGAGGCAGTAGTTTCTCCGAATCAGGAAATTTCCCCACAGCAGAAAAAATCTCAGCTCGGACTTTTGCTGGCGATGTGCTGGCGCTCAACCGGGGGATTCTGAATTTGGCCGACGAAAAAGCTACACTCAAAGACCACGTTAGGTTTCGCGGTCTGGGGATGAGGTTGGGGATTGATTTGAAGAAACTGCAGAACGAATGGAACCAGGTGCAACACGATTGGTTCGATCTAGAAGAGGATATCAAGAGTGTGACGCAGGATATTTTCCTCAAGGGAATGGGCAGTAGTAACCATGGGAAGAAGGAACGAAGGCAGAGCGAGAAGAGTAATATCAACAGCGATAGTAATGCAGACGACATCACAGAAAGTAGTAGTGACGATGGTTCATGGGATCGTCGTCGATTTGCTACACATGAGACTCCTCAAAGCGGCACTACTGGTGCTACTCAGCCCGCGAAGAAGGTCTCGATCACTTCACGACGATCGCCGAAGGACTCGCGGCCGCTTGATGAAACAAAAGGCCCAGGGGTGAGGCAGGGCCCGACTACAGCCTGGATTGAGAAGGAGGAGGCGATGATGCGCAGGTTGACCACCCTGGAGGACCAGCTCCAGCAAGGGGAAGCTGAGCTCAGCGAACAGCGAAAAAGTCTAAGACTCCAAAGACAACAGAAGGGGATTCAACAGACGGCTGCCGCAACTGATTCCGTGCTGCTTGACAACGTGTTGAGCGCGGGGATAGCGGAAGCGGAAGTCACGATCTCGAACGAAGAACTGTTTCGAGCAGAGAACAACAAATTCTTTCGAGTCCAAAGTTCACCTTTGAATAGGGGGTATTCTTCGGAATTTATACATTATGATGATAATTCTCATCTGAATCAGTATACTAGTCACGCGGCATTGAATGGGCGGCCTCTGGACGTGGGTCCGGAATGGTCAACCACCACGACTAATCCCCTCCTCTTCTTAAAACGACCTATAGGCTGTTCCCGCGAAACAAGACTTGCGCGTCCCGAAGAGCACCTGCAATCGCTGATCAAAACCCTCCGTTTCCTGGTGGTTCCCAACAAAATCACGCTGAAGAAGCAAGAATATCTTTCTGGGTTAACGTCTTCAGAAATTTTGTCGGAGGTCACTTCCGGAGAATTGGCGGGCAGTCAGTCGGCGAACAACAAGTACAGCAGTGAATTTTACACCCCAGACTGGGCCAAGAACTTGCAGGCTGATATTTATAGCTCTTCCGATTATAAGCGACCCGAACTAGAACACGAATTCACGGCTGTCAGCAGTACGGATCGGGAAAGTCTGGACTCGTTTCTGAGTTCGGTAGAGGAAAATAGTACGGATCGAGAAAGTCTGGACTCGTTTCTGAGTTCGGTGGAGGAGGAAAATGATTCTGGGGAGGAAGAATCGAAGAACTCGGATCGTTCTGCTTCTTCTGAGGATACTTCGTCTTACTCCTCCTCTTCTGATAACAGTAAGACTGCTTCAAGCGACGAAGATCATAGTTCTTCGGACGTTGTAACTTCAAGGGGAAGCGGCAGCAGTTATGACAGTGAATCTGATCGTGATTCTTCTGAGAATCAATCTGAGAATCAACGTGAAGAAGCAGAAGTAGAGGTAGAAAGCGTGGACCGTGTAGAAAACAGTGTAGAAGTACAAGTTGGACCATCTGGTAATGAAGTAACGAACAGTGTAAACGAACAGGAGGTAATGAACAACACAATGAATTTGTTAGAAACTGTAGCAGCTGAAACTGTAAGAGAGATCGCCGACAAGGAAACCCTCGACGAGAAAGATGTGACAAACTCGAGCATTGAGGAAGATCCTCCCAGCATTGAAATTCCGGAAGTTTCGCCGACCGCGGCGGCGGACAATAATAACGTCAATAACACGAACATGACGGCCAACGAGACGACCAGTACTCCTCCTGAGGCTAACGGCAATGATGATGTAACTGGAACAGCTGATACTACATCGGTGAAGAACGAAGAAGAGTCAAATCCGAGCGCAGGGAAATCATCAGAATCATCAGAACCATCAGACCAGCGAGAAGAGAAAGCCTCCTCTTCTGCAGCAAATACTACTACTACTGCTAGTACTAGCACTAAGTCTAGTAGTACTACCCATACAGAATCTGCTGAACCAGCAGCTACTACAGGTTCTGCTGTCGTCAATACCACGTCCGGTGCAGCTTCCTATGAAGACGATTCCGATTCGGACATTCAGCAACACGCATACTTCAAAGTGAGCGGTGCCCCAAAGCGAGTTCCACCAATCACCAAAGAAGCGTCCATCTCGTCTGAGTCCTATCAGGAGCAGACTAATGTGACTGGAAGTTCGAGCACGACTACTATCAGAACCAGTGTTAGTGTAACAAGAGTCAGCGTGTCATCTGTCACAACTAGTAGTAGTAAAAAAGATGCAACTAGTAGTAAAAAAGATGATGGAAAAACAACAGCTTCAAGAAATGGCACTACTGCAGCATCAAGAAATGGCACTACGCAAAATAATGGTGGGTCTTCTGATGCTGTTGGAAAAAGCGACATGCAAAACTCCTCAGAGGAGTCCGTTTGTGGTTCCAACCGCACACACGACGCATCACACGACGTCGATGTGGAGTCCGTCTACTACTTTCGGCGTGATCCGGACTCTTCAAATAATACTAGTTCCTCCCATTCCTGGTCTTCCACCCGTGGTCAGCTGTTCAAGGTGAAAGTGGTGAAGAGGAGTAAACTTTGGCTGAGAAAGTGGGAAAGCCAGAGTGACACCCCTGTTCTAACCCGCATCCAGCTCGCCCGAGATCAATTGCTGAGAAATGACTTTCGTTCGCGGGACGTGCCTTTGTCCTGCGCGTCAGATAAGAATCATGATGAGAAAAGGACAACATCTACAGAAGAATCATCAAAGTCACAAGATGAGTCACTCTACGGTAGATCAGTCAAGCTGGTGCGCGTCGACATAAACCGGGAGTTAACCTCAACCGCGCGCGAATCCCTAAATGCCATCCAAAGGATGGCGGTTCGCCAGTTGGTTGGCTTTCGCCTTCAATCCGATGGCGAATTCCGGGCCGCTTACGAGCTTGGGCCGAATGCCGACGGCTCCGATCCGCAGGGGAAGGCCATCTTTAAGTATGCGACTGCAACGACCAACGGCACAAGTTCTGCTAGTAATACTAATGCTTCAAACAGTTCTGCTGGGAATGATAATCCTCCGGCAGCAAATGCTTCGGGTTTGCCACCCGTTGAGGATATTACTGGTATGTCGGCGAGCGCCTTAGGCTTAAGAGAACTCGTGGATGAAGAGGCTGAGGAGGAACTGATTAGCGGGAATTTGCCGAGAATCGATCAGCAGGTGAAGCTAAGAACCTCGTCAACTGATGGCACAACTGTCATAGGTGCTAGTGGTGGTACTGAGGATGTAGATGCGGGTGGTCTGCAGATTAGTGTAGGAGACGATGCTGATTCCTCGGTAAGTCGCAGTTCTTCCGGTAGCGGTGGTGGCACTTCTTTCTCGGTAGAAATGTCGCTCGGTGGTGGCGCGAGCGCCATCTCTACCAATGGCAGCACCATCTCGATCAACGCAGGAGGGCCAGGCTCATCTGGTACTACGACGATAAAGACCAATGGCGGTGTCACTCTCACTGTCTCTGACGGCGGGAAGGAGGATGCTGCTTCTTCTGTTACGACCAGAAGTAGTTCTACGAACGGTGGACCTGGTGGGACTTCTAGTAAGACGACGACGACCACCAGCATAAGGGTCAATGTCGGAGGAGGAAATAACAGCAGTAAAGACATCGACAACACTGCCGAAATGTCGCTTCTCGACGCCAATCGGAGGTATTACTCCGCAGAAAAAAAGAATTCTTCTGACGATCAGAATAGTACTACTTCTTTCTCTGAATCTTCTGCAGAGGAAAAAACGCAATCATCGGACGACTTGCTCGCTGAGAAAGCCAAAAATGCTGCGCTCATGGACTTCATTGCTGAAAAAGCGAAGACCCAGAAGTCTGTTTCTGCGAATAGCCAGAAGACTGGACCAGCAGAGGCTGCGGCCGAAGGTGGCTCATCAGCTGCGGCCGAAGGGTCGTCGACACCGGCAAGCGTGGCTGACGATGGGAAGACAGATGGGAAGAAAACCGGGAAAGAAAATAAGTCGCAAAAGACAAAGAAAGGAGGAGACAAGAAAGCGAAAAAGAAAAAGGATTCGTCTGGTAGCAAGGGAAAAAATGCCTCTTCTTCTTCTGGCAAGGGAAAAAACAACACTGTCAAGGTTCAGACGGGAAAGAACAACACTGTCAAGGTTCAGACGGTGACCGTGAGTACTACTGTTAGGCCTAAAACAGGGGTCACCACTAGTACTAGTAGTACTACTACTGCTGGGAAGGATAAGAAATCCGTGAACGCCATTTTGATTGTCCCCTCTTCCAAGGATGATAAGAAGGATGCTTCTGCAAAGGAATCTTCTAAGTCCTCTCCGACTCCCCCACAGGAAGACACAAAGAGTCAGACTAAGCCTGCCGAAAAAGGAGGTTGGATGAGTTCCGTTAGCTCACTCCTGCGATGAGAAAATCACGTTTTTTTTGAATATATTCAATGTATTTAGATAAATTAGAATATGCCCATTTACGACAGTGACTATGAATAGGATGTATCCTGACGAGGGGTACTATGAGGAAGTTTGCACTCAGCATTTTTGTCGAGCAACTCGTTGTCCAGCAACATAGATAACCTATGTCATACTTTTCGATGTGCACGTCTTTCCGATGTTGCTTCTGTTGTCGTTTCTCTGATAGTGAACTATGTTAGGAAAATAGGAGGGTTACCACTTGTATCCGAACGTCTGAACCAGGCCCCTCCAAATCCGTGTGAAAATTAATCAGATACAAATAATATGCTGCTCGAAGAGTTGGCATAGTAATGATCGTTCAGACTTAGTGTGTTTTTGCTACAGTGTTTATTACCAGTGACAGTGCTAATTATGCAAACAAATTGACAAACAAATTGAAGTGACAGGAGCGCAATTCGCAATCATTCTACATTTCAGTGTCTACAATTCTCCAACAAATTTTCGGTCTGACATGCAGTAGGAAACTCGGTGCTGCACTAATATTGTTGTCAGTAGTACTTGCTCAGCAAAACTCGATTATAATCCTAAGTAGTTGTCAAATTTTTTTTTGAATTCTCAGTAGTTGTCACTTCGTCTTCTCACCAAACATCGGGCTCATGTCGAGACCGTTGAGAACCAGACGCGAGGACTCACGCACATTCACGGCCTTTTCTGCTGCGGCTTTTTTCCTCGCTTTTTCCTTTTTCTTAGACTGGGTTTCCTCCACCACTTCATCGTACAGGGCCAGTTCCTTGGCTTCTTCTCGCGCGAGATCTGCTTCTTCCGACGACTCTTCATCCAAGTCTAAGTCATCTAAAGATTTAAAAGTCAACTCCCTGAACTCCTCTTCTCGATCTAAGCGCTGTTGTTTTATTTCCTCGCGCCTCTGTCGCATTTCGAGGTCGGTCATTTCCCCTCCCTCTTTCAAATCCCGCAAGTAATCCTGAATCTCCCGAATCGACCGCTGGATGCTGGTCATGCGCTTCCTTTTCAGAAGGGCGTCTCTTTTGGAGGATCCTTGATTTTTTCAAAAA
>JACLAC010019058.1_pt1 | contig 15641 bp, 22 predicted proteins | sample 8027881 | NCBI WGS metagenome assembly JACLAC01 (sample SAMN15725517, study PRJNA655200) | protist metagenome | isolation source: fluorescence activated cell sorting (FACS) single amplified genomes of... | place: Spain: Blaines Bay Microbial Observatory, Mediterranean Sea | collected 2016-01-19
TAGAGTACTCGGAATACTTGCTGTAGTTCACTAGTTCTTGCTGCATAAGTCATACGTGCTCCATGTGAAACAAAAGACTCTGTACTAATGCCAGACGACGAGCACGATCCCGTTGGAGGAGGTGAAGCGCAGTTTGGGCAAGCCGACGGCCCTGAACAACGATTTCCACACAGCAAATCATCGACCGTTGGGAGACATTGAGAACTTCCTGGAGCGGACAACGAAGCCGCAGAAAACGGACCCGCTGTATTGCACTTTTTCGAACGGAGAAGGATGGGAGACGCTGCGTTTTGACGGGAAAGAGCAGCATGGCGCATCTCAAAGTTATCCGACTTATCTGCCGCCGGAAGCGTTGTTCCCGCACCTGCACCAGTGGGGCAAGATCACACAGGATTCGGCTTGGGATAAAGCGGTGCCAGCTTTGCGACGCCAACTCATGCAGCTGGGATTTATGCTGGACTACATGATCGGGTTTTAGCAAGATGTGCCGTTGATGCTTCATTACTCTCCGTCATTGAACATCGTTTTCAACCTTTACTGCCGTAATCTAAAAGTCTGCAGGCTCCAAAACAACAAAAATCTGAGCTGTGCCGCGACGAGATGGAATTTCACGCTACGTATTCTCAGTTGTGTGGTCCCTGGGGTGTGCGAGTGGTACAGCGTCTACTGCGTAGATCCTTGTGAATTGCCCAGGCACCACTGGTTGCACCGAAGCATCCGCAGCGAGAACATCTTCGGGAAGCAGGTGATCGTTGATAGAGAGCACGATGGCGCGGAGGACGCGAAACTGCGCAAGACACTCGGCGTCAAGCGCAAGTACGAGTCGCAGCTGGCGTTGGGTGATTACAGCACTATGTTGCGATGGGCGCAGAACGAGAAGATTTTCAATTACTACACTGCGAAGTACGATGCGCATGAGGACAAGAGCCAGGATAGCGATACGGTCGAGTACCGGCAAGCCATAAAAAACGATCCAGAGAAGTGTATCTACGCACCGTACGAAGCCCAGATGGATGCTGCGGTTGTTGCAGAGAACGTGATTGCAGGTGAGATCGAGAACGACGAGGTGAAAGAGGAGAAAAGAAAGGCGAAGCGGCATGGTGGAACGCCGGCGTGGACGTCGTTGGACAACGCGCGCGTGCGGTACAGTCCGGGGTACGACCAGGCATGGCCCTGGACGAGCGACGTGTTCAGCATGGGGGTGGTGATTTCAGAGTTGATCTTCGGGGGTGCGCAGTACAACATCATGCGTCCGTATTTGAAGAAGAGACGGCTAGACTCTGATGATGCCTATGCGGGGGAGTACGAGTACTTCGTTGACTTCGAGAAATTCAGGGAAGAAGTAGTGAAGGACGACTACACCTTCACGCACCACCTCTTTTGGAAGATGCCGGTTTTCATTTCGCGTCAAGTGTGTTTCACTTTTTCCAGTGACGCAGGATTCAGGAACAGCGTACAGACATACGCTTCTTGCATCGAAGACAGCGATATTCTGAGGCACGTGAATGACAGTTGGCGCCTGGCCAATTTCCCCTTGATTCGAGACGAGGCGCCTGGTGCGAACGCACTGTTGAGCACAACGTGACTGAGGGAATGTTGCTCTGGCATTTTCTGAAAAGCAGCAGTGCCCCAATAGAAAGGGGTGTATTACATGAATGCTGAGCACCATTGATCGCCCATATCACGCTAAACAAAAACTCAGGGCACCGAGAACCTACGTGAAAAAGACAAGGAAAAACTGCGCTGGGTTCTCAAGTACATGACGTGGGACATGCCCGACTTCATCAAGGTGTGGAGGCGCATGTTGTCGCATGACAGCACCTTTCGGCCAAAGCCGCAGGAGCTGATCGACGCGATTCACGGGCGCACGGCCGTGCCGTACCGGCCGGTGCAGATGAGTCTGTACGCGGATATCGACGATAAGGATGACGACGAACTCGAACAAGACGGCGAGCGACCGGGGGAGCACAGGCGCCTGAAGTACCTGAAGTACAACTGACACCGATGCGAGGAGAAAATCCGTGTAGGCTTCACGTGTCGAAGCGTGCGCGAAAATTCGATGCGGCAAGTCGCGCCGAAGTCGAAAAAAAGTGCTGGCATTTCACAGGTGTGTAAAAAGGCATGAGCTTCTCGTCACATCGGAAGTGCGTGCGTGACTTGTGAAAAGCCAATACTATGCTGAGCCATTTTCTTTGCAAGAGAAAAATGTTTCCAAGGGAAAAATTCCTACAGTGGGAGTGCGACGGTTGTGTCTGCGAAATACACCAAAGATGAGTGACGCCCAGGTGGGATTAATCGGATAGTCCTTCAAACTGATACAACGAAACTGCAACGACTGACAGTGATACGCCGCGTCTGTTGGTGTGCTGTTGCAGTTTGTAGAACTTCCGTTTGCATGCAGTTAGTATTCAGTGTTTGGGGTTTGTGAAAAGCAACCGTTGTGATTTTTGTGTTGCAGGCGACAAGCAGGATCTTGATTTTCATGCAGCCGTGTGATTGCGTGAATTTGAGCAAGATCGAGGAGGTGGATGTTGATGGAATTCGTGTAATGTTGAATCGTCCTACGAACTAGTTGCAAAACAGGCATCGGTGCGCGGTAAAGTAGCCTCCGATGCATCTGGCATCTGGCTAGAGACGGTCGTTTACAAAGCTGTGTTCGTTTCATGGGGTCGAGCTTTCTGGGAGTAGGCAGTTGGGAGCGATTTGTTCCTGTCTGGCGAGTTCTGCTTCATCTCCGAAATCATTGAGTCGCGTGGAGTGTATCGCATTCTCTTCTTCGCGCGTGCGTTTTCAGTATGATCGGTTAAGTAGGTGTCGTGCCGGAAGTAGACAGTGGATATGGTTTCGGGTTGGGGGAAGATCTGTCGTTTGGCGATAAGAGATTCGGTGTGGATGGTTCTTGGGCAGAAACTTTCACAGTATTGTTTCTTCCCGTAACGGTTTTCGTTATTCTGACAATGCGCGAGAGATCAGAGAATGATGCATATCGTAGGATGTGCATTCATCAGAATCGGCAGTGCAGTGTCGTGTGAAAGTGTGTCGAGAGATCTGTGCCGGACGCAGCATGCAAGGCAACACAGCCGCGCAAGCCGCGCGCGGCGGAAGCAGCGCGAGCGGTTCCTCAAGTAGTGGCGCAGCAGCGAAGGCGTCGACTGGCGCGGCGGGCCGGGGGCGAGACGAGGTGGTGTTTGAGTACACGCCGGGGGAAGACAACGGCGTCTTTGGCGATGTTTCCACGAAATTGGGATATGATGGTGGAGCGACAGGAAAGGTGACTAGTGGTGGTGCGGCCGCAGATGGTGGTGGCGCCGGTGATGACGCTGGTGGTAGCGGGGGTGCCGATAAGAGGGACGGCGACGGGGGGCCAGTGATCGTGCAAAAAGCAGCGAACGCGGTGTTGGATAAGTCACGGCAACTCGCACCGAAGGCGGCATTTGAGCATTTCGCGGGAGCGGCGCCATTGGTGCGATGTCTGGCCAGCTCGAGCGTGACAATGGCGAATCAGAATCGGCCTCCGGTGTATGCGGAGGAGTGCGTCGAGGGCGGCGAGCTGGTGCGCAATTTGGGCGCGATTGGAGCAGGTATTACTTGTGTTTCTGAATTCTGATCTGCTTGTTTTTCATAATGTATTTCTGCCAGATGAAGTTTTCGTTGCTAGAAGAAATCATGGTCCTCGTGTTGGACATCGGAAAGGCGAAATCCGGGTGAATAAGTTCAGAAAGTGTTGCACAGTGATGATGAGCCTGGTGTATGCTGCGTCTCTCCGGTGGCCGGGTCGCATGCTGAACAGATGCAAGAGTGGGTATTGCATACGATGAAAATACCACAGGACCGGCAGGAAGTACGGGTACGGAGGTGTCATCGGCGCGCGCCAGACGAAACGAGACGCGGGAAGCCAGGCAGGAACGGATAAAGGAGGAGTTGTCCCTGTTTATCGCGGTACTGCGAGGTGCACTGGTGGAAGGGCGGCAAGGTATCATAGTTGTATAAGATGAAGCAATAGGCACTCCGGGTGCGCGTAACATACACCCCCGGCCGGAGGCCGGGATACAAATCGGGAACTCTGTGACGCCCCTCATGAACTTCGCGCACGCGCCAAAAGAGTTCAGTATGACTCTTTGGAAAAACATGCAAAGCGAGTTTCAGAGAAAGAGACTGAGACTTGACTCTATAAAAAAAAGCGCATTGAGACTCCGAGAAAAAAAGAGTGCAGTGTAACTCTTTTGAGTAAGAATGCAGTATGACTCTTTTCAAAAAGAGTGCAAGATTATCCTTTTGAAAAAGAGTGATGAAGCAACAGGCACTATGGGCGCGCGTATTATTTCATGCGTCTTGTTGGTTGCTTACGAGAATGCATTGTCGCGTTTATATTTCCGTGTCGTCATCAGAGAAACGACGCGACGAGCTGTCGTCAGCAGCGAAGAGAGCGTCGACTCACAGGTGCCATGATCAAGTCGGTTGATTCGATGGTGCATTTGCAGCAGATGCTAAACGAGGCTAAGAACATGCAACAGCTGGTACTTCAGAAAAGAAATATTCACCAGCACACACATGCACTATTGCGCAACTTCCACACCTTTCCACGATCGTCGTACTGCGGAAATGCGGCTTGAGCAGTAACAGTGATGCTCGAATACTGCCGCGCTGTAGAGGTGTGCAGTCTTGTTGTTTTCTGTGAAATCAATGGCGATGCGCACTTTGTATGATACGTCGATCGATCATCGTTGCGGATACACCATACTGGAAAGAAATATCAATCTGAAAAAATTCCTAGATCGACGAGCACGAGAGCACCCTTGAATTCATCGGGAAGGAGGCCGAAGTGGATAAGACGCACGCAGATATGAAAGCGGCTCTGGATGATGTGAGTCTGTTCGTAGAAGAGCAGAAGACGGCTTACGAAGCTAGCCAGAATCCCCACAAGCACGGCGGCCATCCCCACATCAAATACGATGTATCTCGTTCAAGTAATTTCGCGTTGAGTGAAAATGTCATTCGTGAGACGTGAGGCATGGATCGCTGGATGAGGTGATAGTAGTAATGCGCATTCACTTTCCACGAGTGCTAATAGTCTGAGAATGAACTGCAAAACGCAGGTTTTCCTGAAGAAGGACGAGTTGGTGGACGGCAGCCAGCGTAAAGTGCTGGAGTCGCGCGTCGAGGCGTTGGAGCATTCGATTTTCGGGGAAAGCAACAACAAGAACAAAGCATACGACATTGCTGCCGGTGGGCATCGGAATTTTCAGAAAACGCTTGCAGATCTGTCTCGCCGGCTCCGGAATCTTGATGCCAAGGCGCTCGATGCGATCGGCGAGAGTTCAAGGGTCATGTTCTTTGTGCCCGAGACAGTCGTCATAACATCATCATCATCATCATCATCATCTGACTCACTGCACATTGACGGTGTCTTCTTGTTTACAGTGATGCTCAGACCAGCATGTCACTTGTCTGCAAAGCTGCTGAGTGTAGCAAGCACTAGCTGAAGCGCAATGTCTGTGGTTGTGATTGTTTGAAGAAATGCTTTCTCAATGAAACATGTGGTTTGTTGCAGACGCTGCTGAACCAGCTCGGGGACAAAGTGCACGAGAGATCGGCGATGGCGAAAGAAGAACGTGCAGTTGCCATGCAGGAGGAGCAGCAGGCGATATCCGAGCTCTACGAGCTGTGCGACAGTACAATCGGCGTGCTGCTTTTTGCCGACAACGCTTTTAAAACTAGCTCAGGACACTGATGGATGAGTTTCTTTTTGCATATTATACACCATTTTCCACTAGCACGACAGTGCCATCAAACTGGAAACCGACAACACGGTTCGACGACATGCCATGCAGCCCGGTGTGAAGTGAGAGGTGGAAAAACATTTTGTGAGGCTCCAGCGGGATGATCCAAGAAGTATTGCCATTGCTGGTGCGATGCGAAAGTATCCTGTCGATAACAAGCGTCGAGGAGTCGTTGTCACGCAGGTACGGCGCAGTGGCTGTTTTTTTTTTACGATGTCGTAGGCGCCACGCTTGTAAGTCACGGGCGTTTCTTGCATGCGTAGTTGCACGTTCGATATCACAGGGTGTTGACATACTCCTGTTGAGCTGGTTTCTTCGCGAGCATGTCGCGATTTCGCGGTTCTGGATCGTATGCGCGTTGATCGAAAAAAAAACATCACCCAGGTTGCGCGCGCTTGAAAAGGTGCAGCGTGAGGTGACGTTGAACATCGAGAACGCGCAAAAGGCGTTGGCTAGCCTGAATCTGTCACTAGATGACAACTTGCAGCTGATGGCGAGCAATCTGCAACTGTTGGCAAGCGGGGGCGGGTGATACATCGTAGTTTGCGCGGTGCGAAGATTGGTCATTGGAGAAAAAAGTTGATTGTGGCACAGGCTTTCTTTCGCGATGCCACATTCGTGCACCACAGTACCCGGAGTCATGCTTGTTCGATTTTTTCTGCAGACGTTGCAGAAGCACCAGTAGCAGGGGGGAGGGCTTTCGGCGGGCGTACGTCGTGGTCCCGATTTCGGTGGTGAAGAGCGTCGAGAGTACTCCATGTTTTCAACGGTTGCGAGGTGGGTGGAGATGCGAGAGTGTGGAGAGTGACACACGCGCGGTGGTGAGATGTTTTGGCATGACACTGCCTGTGAAAGAGATGTTGGCTCGATGCGGTGGCACTCAGTTCTCATGAACTAGGTCCCAGTAACGGCCACAGCATGAGCGTGGTTCGAGAAAAGATGGTGGCGCATGTCCCGTTAGGGTCGCTGCGGCAGGGCCTGCGGAGTGCAGCGGAACTGTTCATGATACTGTCGCTTCTGGTGTTGCTCGCGGACAGACATGTCGTTGGAATCACCGCGCAACCGTTGGACGACTGTCCGCCAGGGATGTTCGCGGTTGGTGACGAGGATTGTGAAAAGGCTCCACCGGGGTCTTTCATTCCGGAAAAAGGTGCGACAGAGGCCACGCTCTGTCCGAAGGGCACGTTTGCGCCACTAAGCGGTAGCATGGAGTGCGCGGTATCACTTGAATTCTTGTGGCGCAAGAAAGGTGTCGTGACGCGGCTGAGGAAATTTGTGAGCATGCTGCTTCATTTGCCTTCGAACGCGTACACCATCACGTATGAGCAGTGATTAAAGGTGCATGGGGACAAGTGGTGCAGGGCGACGCATGGTTTATCCATGACAGAACCTTTGACTGAAAGTGTGAGTAAATTTGCGCGGATCGTTTTTCGAGGCCAAGATGATGAATTGTGAACTTGAAATAGGCGTGTGAGCCCGGTTTCTTCGCGAAAGACGTTGGATCTGTTACATGCACCGCATGTCCGAGGGGCCGGTATGCGAAGGAAGCAGGTTCCAGTTCCTGCAAGATGTGTCCGTTAGGGTCGTACGCTGAGCGAGAGGGCAGCGTCGCGTGCGCGACGTGCGCATCGAGGCTCACGACCGTTGTGATGGGCGCGGACTCAGTGGCAGCGTGCGCAGCACCGGTGGAGTCGAGCAGTTTTTCGGAGAGCGAGGAGCCCTCTGGCGCTGCAGATGCAGCTGCCATGGGAGGCCATTGGCACAGTTGGGGCGCTGCTACGGGAGGTTTTCTGAAATCGATTTTATCGGTGATAATCGTCGTGGCGGCAGCGTTTTGTTGCGGATAACGCGCGGCGTCACGGTGTTGTGTCTGCAACATTGTAGTGTCAAGAATGTAATACTTTTTCCTGGAGGCAGCGAAAACATAGCTGTAAGGTGAAGCGAGTCGGCGAGGTGTCATCGCGTCATGCTTGTTTTCGTGGGTGGCAATCTCATTTGCAGAAGTTGTTCTAATCTGTCCTTAGAGAGGTACTCGATGACAGATGCTAAGGGTCACGTGATAGCATTTCAGTTTTTCGAGTGAGGGTATTAGCGAGAGATCCGAAAATATTGTTAAAGTACTCCTAGCGAACGCGGAGTTCCAGAGCATCGAGAGGTTAGTTGCCAGGGCTCGCTTTTAATGCCAGCACTGAAACACTCCCTGAAGAACAGAAACACTTGTAGCGTCAGCATCGAAAATCATGTGCATGTTTGGTAGCTAATAGCGCAGCCTACAGGAGGAGCGTCCCGAGGACTTTGCGTGTCGGTGTTGGACGACTATTGCGAGGCCGAGGATGATGATGTCGGAAACACGTGGCTGCCTTCGGCGTTGTATAGTGCAGATGCGGGGGAGAGGATCAGTGACACCGCGACGGCGCCCATCGTCGGCAGGGGCAAGATCCTCCTATCGCCAGCATCTCCATCACCGAGTCGTGATAGCGTGCATCTTGGTGGCGTGCATTTACGGGGACTTGGCAGCTGCAGCGTGGAATGGCGGGCAGATGTCGCATACCCACGTTCCACCGGACGAGTACTTTTCAGTCGGGCTGGAGGGTGCTGAAATCTTGCGGCGGGGAGGGGACGATGTTGACGATGCTGCGGTGACTGTGCCAGAGGCCCGGCAATACGACACCATCGAGGCCCGAGTGGGACGCCGCGTCGATGTGGTGCAGGGAAGCAGTGTATCAGGTAGTGGTGGCACTGGTAGAGGTGACGAGCGAGCGCAGCAAGATGTGGCGAGTAGCAGTAGTTTCGCTGGTTTGCACGAGTCTAGGCTTGGGGAAGATTGGATCGATACCGAGACTCGACGAGCAAAGGAGGAGTCGCGGAGTGCGAATTTGTTTTCCGAATACGGAGGCGAGCGCTCGTCGTATTAACACATTCATCACTCATGTTCCGGGTATTATTTCAAAGTTTTTAGATGGTGCAAATCGTGTCTGGGAAGCGACCCTTGAAGTCTGAACATGAATAGCGATGCAATAATTTATTGTCGTGGGTGAGTCCGCGTTTGGTGCGGTAGCCACGTGGTTGTGACGATGCTGATGTCGGATTAGCGACTCCAGTTCTCTGTGGATTTCAGTGTTACTTCGCTAAACGTTGAAAACGATTCCTCTAGATCCTACTGGGGCTGGTTGTGTTGTGGCCTGGTGCTGTTGCTTGGGTTTCTCTACGTCTGCTGGCTCTACTGGGACACGCGGCCCAGGAAAAGCTACAAAAAGTTCGACGACGAAGACGCCCCCGATCCGAAAATGCGTTCGTTGACGAGCATCATTGGCGGGGGCGGCGGAATATCCGAGTACGAAATTCGTTGTGCAGGCACGGATGTAGCCTTCATGACTGAAGACTGCATGCTGGTTATTGCGTTGTAGCACTGTTTAGTCAAGTTGGATGCAAAAGAAGATGCTTCGTTGTCTCGATTCGTTGCATTTAGTGGTTGGTCGTTTGAACATCGGATATTTGCGAATGTTTTGTTCGAGATCGAGCTCGTTTCAAGCAACAAAAAAATTCAAACTCAAGGGAGAGCGCGTGTGGAGTGTACGTGAAAAAGCCGATGGGGGATGCAAGCGGATCCGTAAATCGTGGCGCGAGCGGGATTTCTGTTGCCTCCAGAGTGAGCAGCACTGTGTCTTCTGCTTTCAGAGACCTGAGGTGAAGAATTCGCGGGGAGCCCTCGTCGCTGGATGTGGTTCGAGGCCATGTGCGCGCCCAGCTTGAGTGCCTGCGTAGTGCAGCATATTTCTGATTTGCATTAGCCATGAAAAGTGCGAAAGGCAGTCACAGATGTGACACAGTATTTCGTCTCATGCAGAGGCAAAAACGCGACTCATGCAGATGTGGTGGTTGCGGGGAGACTGAGCGGTGGCGGGGGCTGTTGCTGTGCTCGCGCGACGAACAAGGCATGCGAATTCGCCATGTAACACACATGAGCATCGGTTGCTGGCGCGAAGCATCCTGCAGCCTCAATGAAGACGACGCGAAATTCTGTGTGCGAGATCCACAGTGGTTGTACACGACGTTGGAAATGTAATGGACAGCTCTTGAGCTCTCTTCTTCTCGTGTTCAATCAACACGTAATACAGCGGACGAGCATGAGAGTCCTCCGCAGCGAGAAAATTGTTGGCGAAGGCGTGACGACAGCGATATGTGGAGAGAGAACTGCGGGAGAGTGTCTTTTCTGCAGCTTCGGGCACGCGTTTACTTGCGTAGAGCGTGTTGACTGTCGTGATGTCGTTGCTTTATCGAGCTGCGCCCTAGCGCGATGTTGCGGTCTCATGAGTCATGTACTTGTCAAATTTGCTTCGACGATATACACTTGGTCGAAGAGGAGGAGTCGGCGATTCTCCTCCGCTACTGCAGGATGAGGGGACGTTCGATAACGTAGTGGCGCCGCTGGGAGTGTAGTTAGGACGATCGGATTCTTCGGCCGGCCGGGGCGGGAAATTCCGGACAGTGGTGAAGGAGCTGGTTTTGGGTCTGCATCGTCGGTAAAGGTGATGGGGATGCTGAAGAGCATCATGTTGCTGCTAGTCAGCAGCGTGGTTCTAATGGCGGCGCCGGTGGAGGGTTCGTCGTTGTTATTGCGGCGCAGTAAGGCGAAGTGGTTGTCATCTTCTTCGAGGGAAGCCGTTGGGATGCGAGGCCGCGACGATCCGCCGCCGTTGGGATTCGAGCATCTCGAGCCGACGCCGTACATAGTTTATGTGAGAAAAAAGAAGAAAATTTCACTCTAGCGCTAGCAGCGCACGTAGTTTTTCAGTGTCGGTGAAAGAGTAATTTCAGACTCAGACGTGCAGATGGTGTATCATGCTATTTCGTCTGACATAACGTCGATGTCCGATGACGTGAGGGTCGCCGCACGCCGTCCCACTCAATTGCACAGCAACAGCTGTGACTTGTCGCACTACAGTGTGACAACATGCGACGACAACAGGCATTCCACATCAGCTTGAGTATTATTATCGTAAAACTGCACAGAAAAAAAAAAAACAGCGTATCAGACAACACATCTGTACACAGCATAATTTAGTTCGCGTCCTCACTGAAAAGGTATCCTAAGCCGGACGCCCCAGCAGTGCCAGCTCCGTTATGGGCGGGTGATCTGAGGAGCGGCGGGAACGGGATTCTGCCGACGCCGACGCCCCCAGGACCTCCACCGCCCCCCATTCCGCCACTGCCGGTCGTGCCGCTACCTGACTTCGAAGCGATGGGCATCGGTAAGAATGCCGATTCATCGTTTGATGCAGGATTGGGCTTACTGTGATTTGTGTGTGTTTGTCGAAAAAAGCAATCGTCCAGGACGACTATCAGTGGTTCTCGTCCACTTCAATGCTACTATCAATTATGATGATCTCTGGCCTGCCTGCATTTGTGCCTGTCTGTACCGGCGGCTGAAAGACTGGAGCTCTTCTGTATTGGCGTCTAGGGTCTGTCAGTTCCCCGCAGTGTTCCTTCGGGATTTGGATCTTGCTACGTCGACCCTCTTGTTCGAGGGGTGGCACGTCTTCTGGAGCAGTGAGGAGCTTTACGGTCTGTGCCTGTCGCGCCTTTCCGTCTCACCGGCGCCTTGTGTCGCCGCTAACTTGCTAGCCCACCGCGATCTTACACTGGAGCCTTTTTTCTCTAGCTGTTCGATCACACGTGCCGGGCGGGATCTTCAAAAAAAAAAAAATTATGATGATGCTTCGTTGTTATCTTTTCAATACTTGTTTGCCCGGCAGCCGTCGGTGTGCACCCAGGCGTGAACAGTACAATGTGGTGGCAGACTCACTCGGCACTGTGAATCGTGTAATCATAGGTGAGAACTGGGAAGAGGGCATGCCGAAGCTGCCGCTCGATCATATCACGGGGAAACGTTTCGGTGGCTAGGGGCAGTGTGAATTAGGGCTTCGAGATGGCGGCATTTTTGGCGTCCTCTGATGTGACACGCGGATACGCTTTGCGTAGAAGGCGAAGGAAGAAGATTCAAGCTATGGCATGTGATGGACACCTCGCATAGTGTGATTTAGACACGCGAAAATCCTCTACGCTTGTTGTGCGAAGAAACAAGATTTTTGCGCTCAGCAGACGAAGGTAGTATGTTTCATGACAGTGTTCTCAATCTCGCGCTCATGATGGGCGCTCCCTTTCCGCTTCTTCGTTTCGAAAATTCAATGCTTGATCGAGAAACACAATGTCGGGCATCTTTTGATCGTGGATCATACGTTCGTGAAGATATCGAGCAAATGCGGCGCGGCTGATTTTTTCAATCCGCGCAAGTTCTGCAAGAAGCATCACAATGGAAAGCATTCCGCCATATGAGCTTTCAGTGATTGCTTTTTGGTCGTCGTCGAAAACGTGTTTCAAGGATTGTTGCGCACGCAACGATCTCTATCCTTGCGTTGGTCACCCCCGTCGCATTCTTTCCTGACTCTCTCCTTCCCAAAAACAGTCGAAGCGGACTCATTACATCAGAACGATTTGTGTTATCTCCTGTTCAGTTACAATCCTTCTCATTGTTCAAATTGTATTGTGTCGATCTGGACGGTGGACAGACAAGTTGCCAGTTACAGGGCAGTGCCGGAGGAAGTCAGTACATCTACGCAGCAGCTAGCACTTCTAAAGATGGCGAAGTCGGCGTCAAAGCTGGTGACGCAGGAGTTGTTCGGGGGCGCGATCCTGATGGGGTTTCCCGAGGAGGTCGATGCGGATGCCTCCGCGTTTCGGGAAGTGCCAGACAACCAGGAAGTGTACGTAGAAAGCGGGGAGAAGTCATCGAGTGCGCCGGGTAAGGAGAACGAGAAAGATGACGCGGTGGCGAAAGCCTCGAAAAGCATCATCGTGGAGATCCTAGACGACATGCACCAAGACAAGGAACTCACGCCAGCGATGGAATTCTACTTCAAGAATCTCGCAGAAGAAAACGAGGCAGAAGGGTAATTTTGTTTTTGCAAAAAGATTTACGAAAGAAGTATTGTGGTGCTTTTGTTTCGAGAAGCTGTTTCTGAAACTGGCATCCGATGGGTGTCACTCGACTGATGCATTTGCTTATTACTGTGTATTCTTCAAAATTAATCATTTCGCGACCAACTTACTTGTTCTGATGTCCGAGCTGCGATACCGCTAGTGATAATTCGAGCTGTGAAACTATCGTCCGATCAAGGCTGGCACTTGGCTAGCCAGTGTTAGTGTAATTCCATTATTTGTTGCGCGTTGCTTCAAGTGTTCGGAGTTGGAGATGGAAGTTCCCATGGTGATATACGCACAATCTGGTGGCAGGAGTAGCATCGAGCGGATGGAGACACCGAGCGGAGCAGCATCGAGCAGCGGGGCAGAGAGCACACATATGATCGCGTGGTGTCGAGGAAAGCACACGGGAGTGGAAAACGTTCGAGGGGATAAAGGCAGCGTGGATCTCTACCTCGGGCTGGTGCGACTAGAGAAAAAGTACGGCGCGGATATCTTGGTCAGCTTCTATCATTTCGACGGCACTGCGGAAAAGCAGGCAACTTCCGCGGCTGGCGAACATGACTCGGGCACTGCTGGCGCTGGTTCTCCTCGGTCCCTAGACACCGTGTTCCACGACATGCTATCGAGCTTCGTGCTCAAGGATCCCTCACTCTTCGGGTAGTGCGCAGTAGCATCCTGCTTCTGGTTTCAATTTGTTTCACCCCCTACGTCTTGGATGCGAGTGTCATGAGATGACGTTCTTGCCGTACGCACCGTGGCGGTCTCGCCAGGTACTTTCGTGAAAGATAAAACCTCCTTCTGGAGAGGGACGTCACGGGAAAAGGCTCAGATGAGCGGATGAAGGCAACAAGAGTGCCTTTCCGAATTCCAAAATTATTGTTTTTCTTTGTCAGTCGTGTTCTCGTAGAATGTTCTGTAGTGAATCAGACATTTGAGAGCGATCACGAATACGATCGGAGGTTGCATTTATGCGCATGGTTGTTGGAGCAGGCAGTGAAATATCATATTCGGATCTTCCACGTCTGATGGCATGAGCATTTCCCAGAGCCATTCAGCTCAAAAGTTGTCAGTGAGCACGTCTTGAACAGTCGATGTCGAAATTGTTGCTTTTCGTAAGTCGGCTTCGATGAAAACAATGTCTCTTTTTGCTGAAGGAACAGAGACATCAGTGTCTGCGGTCACGTGAATATCGTCCATGGTCTTATCGAAAGAGACATCCTTTTTCCCATCATTCTCATGAATTATCACTATTAGTGACAAGAGTGCGAATGCAACATCGGAAATGTCTTATGAAATGGAAAAAGTAATGGCGCAGTTTCCCATATGAGTTCTTAAGCCCATCGTTACATCACTAGGATCTGCCCATCCTCGTTGCTCCAACAGACCTTCTGAAAAAATCTGTTAAAGGAGCAGTGCTTATCCTCGACCCCCCTGAAATTCTGTAGTCTGTTTTCTTGCATCAGTGAATAGTCATCAAAGTCTGTGCATCGGGTTGTCAGACGAGTATCATTATATACGGAGCTGGATCACTACTCTAGCATTGATTGCTACATTAGGTGAATTCTTTGCTCAAGGATCTTCGTAGATACGTGGAGCAGGTTTGTGATTGAATGATGGCGAGTCGCGACGCAGAACCGGTTCCTATGGAGGGTGTGGAGACGACAGCTGCGTTTTTGGGACAGGTGGATGCCAATCGCGATGGCGCGTTACCACACGGCGGCGCAGCCGCCTTGAAGGAGAGTGGTGTCATGCCCTCGTCGCCATTTTCGTCGCCCGGCAAAGCGTCCACCGAGGCCTCCTCGCCAGCGATGTCGGCCGATTCCGTGTCGTCGACGGCAGGTGCAGGTGGTACAGCGGCTGGGAGTGGAGTGGGTGGTGTAGCGGCTGCAGCGCAGGGAGGAACTGCTGCTGCTGCATCTGCTGGTCTCACTGTAGAAAAGAAGAAGCCGACGATCATTATTAACATTGGGATGGCGGGTAGCGGGAAGTCGACCATGATGCACCAAATGTCGTTGCAGCTGCTGAAGCAAAAAAAGCGGATTTACGGCATCAACTTGGATCCGGCGGTGTCCGGCACGTTGCGGTATCCGTGCGCAATCGACATCCGGAACACCATCAACTACAAGGAAGTGATGAAACATTTCAAGTTGGGCCCAAACGGAGGCATCATGACAGCTTTGAACCTCTTTGCGACCAAGTTCGACCAAGTGCTCGAGTTATTGGAGAAACGCAAGACCGAAGTGGACTACGTCTTGATCGACACGCCGGGGCAGATCGAGGTATTCACGGATTGCTTCGAGTTATATACCGCTCATTTTCACGAAATGTTCGGGGCTGTTTCAAAAACATGCGTTTGTACTTGCCCGGTTGTCGACACTGACTCACTGGTAGCTGCGGACGTGCTTGCTGAAAGTGGACCATCGGCAGCATGAGTCGTGATGATAGACGGACGTAAATGCAGGTTTTCTCATGGTCGGCGTCGGGGAACATTATCTGCGAGGCGTTGTCGGTGGAGTATCCGACGATCTTGAATTACGTCGTGGACACGGTGCGATGCGTGCGGCCAGTCACATTCATGTCGAACATGCTATACTGCTGCAGCATTCTGTACAAGACGAAGCTGCCATTCGTGGTGTCCTTCAACAAGGTCGACGTGCTCTCCTGCGACTTCGTCAAGGTGACTAAATGAATTTTTTGGAATTTGCACGATGGTGAAATTGCGTTTCTGCTTGGTGCCTATCGGTGATAAGGTGATGCAACAGAACAACTTCTCTGACGAGAAAGAGTGTCCTGCCTCAAGATTACAGAGAAGGCGGAGCCGGCGGTTTCTTTAGGTCAACAGTTGGAACGTATGTTTTTCTCCAGCTTGGTAGCAGC
>JACLAC010008628.1_pt1 | contig 15636 bp, 16 predicted proteins | sample 8027881 | NCBI WGS metagenome assembly JACLAC01 (sample SAMN15725517, study PRJNA655200) | protist metagenome | isolation source: fluorescence activated cell sorting (FACS) single amplified genomes of... | place: Spain: Blaines Bay Microbial Observatory, Mediterranean Sea | collected 2016-01-19
GTCTCATATCCATTGATGGAATGTCGTACAAGCTTGACTTCCAGACATTTTTGTCATATTCTTGCCGAAAGTTGGTCTCATGTACTGGCACCCCAATGTTGCCGCTACTCAGCTGCTGATTGGCTTTGGTAGTTTGTTGATCATGATAGTGTTGGATGAACCAGTCTGCATGTGTTTTCTGGTCTCAGTCACCTAGTGTTTGATACATCCTTGCCTGTCTCAGCCCTTCAGCCGCATCGTTCGATAGGAAATTGATGATCAGCAGTAGTTGGCTTTCTTTGTCGAATGTTGTCGTTATTTGACCATTCCATGACATATTTGCCAGTGTCTGTTGGAACGTCGCCTCATTGATCTTTCTGTTCGTTGGCTGTTGTGAGTAGTGTGCAAAGTTCTCATTTATAATGTTGAAAACTATCTGAGCCACAAACCCATAGTCTGGCAGGTTGCCTGCTCTTGTCTCCATTATGGACAGAACGTTCTCGATTGCAACTTGAACATGTGTTTGTAGCATTTCTGCACCATCCTTGTCGACCTTGTCTGGTCGGCTGCCTTTGTTTGACTCCATGTGGGTTGTTGTTGGATGACAACGCCCCATGTCGATTGTCTGTCATGGCAGTAAGTTATGGTGCTGGTATGGCTCTTTGAGCTCAGCCTCATATGCTGCGCCTTGGTTCGGACCAAGATGCTGATGAGTTGAGCTGATCTTGAGTCTTTTCGCTGGTTGGCTTGTTGACTTGCGTGCAGCTTGTCTAGTACGGGCTGCTACTTGCCATCCTGCCGATGACGACTGCTCTATCTCATCCAAATCAGCTTGTGTCACATACTCGTAAGCATGTTGGACCCAGTGATCTGGTGGCTCAGCATGTTGTTGGTCATCTGGCAGTTTGTTGTCCTCAACCTCTTGGGACATGACCCAGCTTGCGATTACATCGACCAATGCTGGATCAATGACGAATTGAGCGCTGATTATGCGTCTTGTCACTTCTGTCATACTGCCTTGCAGGGCAATTGTACATGAGACATACCTCAGCATGTAGGCTCTGTCTTCTTCTGACATTGAACATATCCATTGTCACTTCGAAGTCTGTGGTGTCACTGCTTCATGCATGGCGACATCAGTCGGATCCATGTCAGATATCTCAAACTTGTTGACTTCAAATGTGTTGTCAGATCTATGAGATGTGTTGTCCTCGAATCCTCGAATCCTCAATCCTCGCATTCTCTGGCTGATCTGCTGATCAACATGTTTGCACTCTTCAATCTCACCACTTGTCAGCAGGCCTGTTCCTGTGAACAGCGAGTGGTGTCTCAAGCTGAATCAGCTGATCGGCACCTTGTATCATTGTGCCTGGACCTTTTCCATGAGTGTGTTGATGTTTGGTTTATAATCTCCACACCCTGAAGACACAGTGGTCACTGTGATGATTGGTCCTGGTAGTCTGTCAGCATAGCCCACTGACCCCAGCGGAATCCAGTTTCGATCAGTGTCAACAAGCCTGTTGTAGGCATTGAGTATGAAATTCTGTGTAGACTTGTAGGTTTGACCAAGTGCAGCAACAACTGTTTTCCTGCACAGATGCTTCTCCCACACTCGATGGTGTTTCTCCAAGCCTCTGCACATCTCAAACTGTGCCCAAACATCCGCTGGCAGTCGTCGTCGAAGAATGTATTCGACAGCTTCGACTGTAATCACTCCCTTGATCGGATCCAGATTCAGTTCCTTTGCTTGCATTTGAAAGTTGAGTAACTCCTCGAATGCTGGTATGCATAAGTCTAAGATTCTGTCTGCTTCCTCAGCATCATTGAATCTGGTCTGTCTCAAGACAGCATTTCGTGTTCCATGTGTGCGTGAAATAGCGAATAGTACTAGCCATTTCAGCTCTGACATGTTGATGTATCGATTGTGACATCTCTCTTCCCACTTGTCATTTCTCATGACTGCATGGCTCGCGAATGCCATGCAGAACTGGAGATGTTCGAGTACTGATTCGTCAGCTACATTGACCACATAGTCGATGATTGTAGCTGCACCATGTATGTCGAAGTTTCCTCTTCGCTTGACACCTGCTCGCACCAATGGTGCATGCAAGGCAAGCAGCTCCTCCATCCTTGACATCACCTCATTTGGAGTCCACTCATGACAGTATCCATCATAGTGTTGCTCCATGAAGAGGTGTTCGAGTGCTGTTTCAGCCTCCATGATGTTGGGATTGTTCTTTAGCATTTTGGTACTGTGAATTCCTGAGCCATTGCTGCTCATGACTGAGTCTCTGGTTGTGCAAGCGGATCGTTGCATTGAGTAGGCTGCGAAGACTGTACGGCTGTACTGTGTGTTCGGCATAAGTTTGTGTGCTCATGTCCCTCACTGGCTGATGTGCCATGTCTTCTTCATTCAAAGCTAAAGCCAAGATCTGGAGTGTCTCCTCTGATATCTGGCCTGCAGTCTGCATTGCTTGCTTTTCTGGCTCTGACAGGCATGCATACATTGATAACATCTGCATTACTTGTTGGTACAGCTCACTGTGCCTTGCAATCAGCCTGAGACCATCGTCACTCACAACTCTCAGTTTACGATTTCGCTTTCCTTTAGCTTCTCATCAAGCTTCAGCAACACTCTCAAGTAGACTTTGTCTCCCAGCTTGGCTTCCCAACTGAGCTGTGGCAGTTGAGACTGGGTCTTGTTTGTCATGCTCATCATCAGAGAGCTTTGTTTCCCAGAAACATTTAGCCATTTCTTTGTTTGCAGCTTCAAGATCGTTCAGTTGTCTCTCAGCGTCTGCTCTTTCTTGTTGCAATCACTGTTGATGAGTTTGCCCTCTTGTCTGTGCATGTGTGGTAGTGCGGCTGGCTGTGGGAGCGGTTGCTCTGCTGCTGCTTGCACTTGCCATCTCATGATCAGTGTCAGGCCTCAGAAGTTTTGTCATTTGCTCAAGACCAGGTCTTGCTGTTTTGACACTCTCTGACAGGAACAGTTCGAGACTATGTCCCGTCGCTGCACCGTCAGTAGCATCTTCCATCAGCTCATCTTCTGGCACAGATTGTAGTTGTACTGTTGGATCTGTGATCATGCTGCTTTTCCGAATGTTGTCAGCCCATTCCAAGAGCTGTCTTATGTTTGAGTTTTGTCCTCAAAAGGGCAGTGCTTGTGCCATTTCTTTACTCAATCGCTTCAGCACTTCCTGTGCAAGATCGACAATTCCCACAGCATCAGGTTTCTTCACCAGCTCCTCTTTGAACAAATGATGTACTTGCTGGTCTGCAAGGGTGAGTGTTCTGAGGTCTGGCTGGCCTGTGCTTGTCTCAGCATTCTGTTGCTCTCATTGAGTGGCTCTTGTGTACCATGCACTGCATGCCTTCCGCACGCTGCCACTGACCAGTCCATAGCTTTCCTTGTACTTTGGAGGGTCAGTGAAGTAGTTACTTCCGATGGTCCTGGAGTGCAATTCTGCAACTTCATTTATGTCTGCGGCATGTGCTGCATCGACTGCTTCGGCTCCATCTGGACCTTCTGGTGCATAATGGGTATGCCATCCGTGGTCTTTGCTGTTTAAGTCACATGCTTGAATGACTGCTTGTGCTGCATTTGCCATCTCATTGCATCACCTTATGATGTGTTCAGTATTTATCGCGATGACTCTTGCTGCCATCTCAAGAACTGCCGATGTGTGCTCGATGTCTTCGACCAATTGTTTATCCAATGGCCCCTGACTTATGCCATCCAGCATTGCCTTTTGCATGCCATTCAAGTCATGTACTGCAAGCTGAACTGACTTTGTATCAAACACAGTTCTTTGTGCAGCATTTATTGTGAGCACATAAAGACTTCTTGCTGTGCAAGTTTGTTCAGTCACATAAGCACTTCCTGCTGAGCTTTGAGGCGGACGAGGTCGAGTGTTGGCTGAGCTTGTTGAGCTCTGCCCCTCCTGACGTTGTGCAGGCTGAGCATCAGTCGATCTTGTTGAGATATGCCCCTCCTGACGTTGTGCTCTCATCTTCCTTTTCTTTGCCATGTGCCTGATGACTTCTTCTGAGGCATCATATGCACCCTGGCTTGCACCCAGATGCTGTCTTGTTGAGCTGACCTTGCGGTGCTTTGCTGGCTGGTCAGTAGTTTTGCGAGCAGCCTGCCTGGTGCAGAATGAGTACAACTCATCATAGTTGATTTCTCTGTTGACTACTCCGAATGGATTCTCATCATCATCCTGCACTGCCATCTCAGCAAACTGTCTGTCCATCTCTTCGCTATCAACACACAGGTTTCCGACATCAGCTGCTCAGTAATCAAGCACTGATTCAAACATACCCAGCAACTGTCGTTGGTCATCAAGCATATACCTCTGCGTTTCCTCAAGAGCCATGGAATAGCTCAGGAGTTCTTGATAGCGACTTTCTGCATTGTCATGGTGCTCAGCTGTCTCATTGGTGGCCTCCTCCATCTCAGCGTCTGTCTCTGCATCTGCCATCTCATTGTCTTCAGCCTCCTCTTCAGCTGCTTCCTTTGCTGAGCCTGATGCCCTCTGTTGGTCTCTCCAATTTACATGACTGGTCATGGCCTGCCTTCCGCTGGCTGGCCTTGTGTTTGACTGTTGTGAGCGAGAATCCGGCTGTCATGATCGATCATTTGACAGTCAGTTGTTCAGGCTCTGAGATGGCGGCATGAATGCCAGATGAGTTGGACAACCTGGGGACGATGATCTTGGGTTCATCCTGTTTGTTGCTGTCAGCCTCAGCCTGTTGCTGAATCCAGCTGGTGGCTGGCCTTTGGCTATGCCTGCTCTGACCCTCACAACACTGCTTCCCTGTTGTCTGTTTGGACAATGATCATCATGATTGATCATTCCTGTCCCCTTGTGCAGTTTCTGCTTGCAGTGACAACACCTGTATGGGCAGTTTGCCTGGATGTGTCCAGTCTTGCTGCATGCATAACATCGTCGAACTGCTTCCACACCATGGTGTGCAGCAGTTGCTGCATCTGCCTCATCGATTTCACCTTGTGTCAGTCTGGTCACATCAAGGGCACCCACAGCCATGTCAGCTGCATCTTGTGCTGCTGATTCATGTGAGCCACAGCATGGGCATGCTGCAACATGGCTGAGAGTGGATGCTTGATATGCCTGACCAACATGGGGATGGCTGGGGCCAGCCTTCAATGCCTCATAGTTATTCTTGAGTATTGTAGCTACCATGTCATACCACTCCTCCATGTCAAGCTTTGATGTTACCAAAGTTCGAGAAGCTTTCTGCAGCTTAATGTGAACTGCTGGGATGTTTGGCATGCCTCTCTGCCAGAGCATCAGCTGCCACCAATCCGTAAGGTTACCTTCAGTTGTGTTGAGTAGGTCCTTGAGTTCCTTGAACTTTCGAGTGACCTCTTGGGCATATATCATCCATGGTGTTTCATTTGGATGCATGCCTGTGAGAGTCCATATCATGTCAAAGATCTCCCATGGTTTTTCGCGATTGTACATCCTCATCATCCAGTTGTAGATTGAGCTGCCAGACATCAATCTGGAGGTGTGGAGTTGAGTCACCACATCTTTGATCTTGTCTTGGCACTCCTCAACACTGTTCGAGATGATTTTGTAGATTGCTTGCTGATGTGCCTCACTGATTGGTTTATACATGAGGAAGCTGGGCTTCTCCTGCATTACTCTCTCCAGTATATGTCTCAAGCATACAGCACAATACTGTGCATGTGATTGATCATCACTGAGGCCACTGCCTGGTCCTCAATCCTCATCAGCAATTTCATCAGATGCTGATGTAGTCATGATCATGTAGGTCAACACCACTGTGTTGAGCTGCTCAGTTTGTTGATTCTTCCATGGATCCATTCGCCTGATCAGCAAGAGCGTGCCGTCCTTGCTGAGCATTAGTTGATGTGCTCCCACCAGTTCTGGTGCTTCCTTTGCTGCCCATTCATCAAATACTGTTCGATACTTTGGTCATACAATTTGATGGCAGCAGAGGTGTTGATGTCCACTGAGGAACGAAGCTCCTAAGAACTCCTGAGACAGGGCTTGCCTGCCTTGCAGCAGCAGAAGGAAGTCCAAGTGCCACTGTTCGAATTTTGTTGGCTTTGTGTCTCCACTGACCTTGAAATTTGTTGCAGTCTTGCCTGTTGTATGTTGCAAGCGAGATCCTGTGTCTCATCCAAGGTTCTTCATGTACTCCTTTCTGGCTTCAGCGATGTTGGTGCTGTTATACCATCTCTTGAAGTCTTTCGGTAGCTTTGACTTAATTGCAGACTCTTGTTTGATGTGGTACTCCACCGGATCGATGTCTGGTGGGATGCCCCACTCTTCAGCCAAGCCACCAAGTGACCTGCCTTTTTGTCTGATCAGCTGTGGTGCCTCATCATGAGGCATGGTTCCTCAGCCTGCTCTGAAAGCTTGTCCATCTGGTCCAGCAGGCTGTCACTGTCGATCAGGTTGAGCCTTCTGCCTTTGCTTTCCTTTTTCAGACTTGGATGACACTGAGGCTCCGTCATCACTTTGCAGCAAGTCAGGGCTCAAGAGCTGAATGTTGCTCACTTCCAGAGCATCAACTGCTAGGTCAAGCAAGTCTCCAATTTTTCTTGAGAACTGATCCCAATCAAGGTCCTCTTCGAATTTGTCAGTTGCTCTTTGAGTTCTCTTTATGATCTCATAGCAAATGTCCTGATGGACCTTCTTCTTTGGATCATAGAGCATGTCGCACTGGTGTTGAACGACAGCCTGTGCTCTTTGCAAGATAAATCCGATGGACTCTGCATTCAGTTCCTCTCCTGGTGCCAAACTGAGTGTTGACTGCACTTCTGCCTCCAGAGCTGCATTCATTTTTTCGAGGAAGTTCTTCACAAGTTTCTTGTTGCTAGAGCTCTGCTGGTCAGGTTCATCACCTTCTTTGTCACTGTCACCCCATCTCTTGTTCTTCTTGGCATTGGACTCTCTTCTGATCTTCTCAGCAGTCTCCTTGTGGAGTGGAGTGTCCTTGCAGGGTGGACTGTCCTTGCGGGGCGGAGTTTCCTTCCGGCCTTTCTGACCTCAGCGAGTCTTGTGTTTGTGCACCTTGATTGTATCCGTTTCCGATTCTTCGTCTTGTTCATCTGCATTGTTGAAGCGGGCTTTGTGCTCATCAGTCATTGGCTCCTTGTCAGCTCCCAGATGCTTGTCAGCTTGTGGCTGTTCATCAGCTGGTGGCTGATCGTCATCTTCTGGCTGTAGCACAGCGGCTGGTGGTATGGCATCAGTCCATGATGCTCATTCTGGTTGCTGTTGTTCTCTCTCTGATGGGAGCTGTGGTTCCATTTGCCTATAGCTTGGTGGAGGTCTGTCTGACGGTCTCATGTTGAAAGCACCACCAGGTCATGCACCAGGCAGCTGTTCACCGAAGCCAAAGGCTCTTGCGAGTTGTCCTGGTGTTGAGTCATCATAAACAAAACTTGGCCGTTCCGGTTCAGGTTGTGCTGGTTGCACTGGTTGTGCTGGTTCTGGTCGAGGCTCGTCAGCTCTCTTGCCCTTCTTTGATGCTGCTTTAGCTGCTGCTGGCGGTCAGTCTGAACTTGACTCTCTGCCGACTCTGTGCGTTGGTTGTAACTTTGCTGGTTGAGCCTTGGCTGCAGCTGCACTAGCAACTTGAGCACTTCTTCGTTTATCTTTGCCCTTCGCTGATTCGGTTTCAGAAACCTCAGCACTAGCGTCCGACATTGTGGTTGGTGTATGTGGTACTGCTCAGAGATGAGGTCTTGACACAGCAACACGCTAAAATGGATTGTAGAATGGAGTGGTACCGCTCGAGACTAGGTCTCATCCTGGCACTGGGTTTCCCTGTCAGTGCTGGGGGTTGTTAACCCCGGCACCGCCTCGTTGAAGCTGCGACACAGCGGTTAGCTGTGTCCTTGTGGAAGTCGAACTGCCGTAAATATAAGTACATATGATAGATAGGTGGTAGTGTTAACACCGAACTATCCGGCTAGTGACTATGGCTGTCTGCTGCACCAATCGTTCACTCAACTTCTACAACGTGCTGGCTGATACTGCCACTGCCGTCTGCTGAAGGTGACTACTAGTAAGAAGCGTGTCTCAAGCAAGGGCCTGAGACCTAAGTGGATTTAAGCCCACCAAGCGGAAGACACACACAAGTAAATTAGATCTGCCACCGCTCCGCAAAAAAACCTGCTTACACGGGAAGCATGACCCTGGCCTTGTGAGTTTCCTCACTAAAACTTAATTTTATGTAGTCGAGGGTATCACTTGTCGGTCGTTGTCCGTTAGGTTACCGGTCGTCGATCGTCATGAGGACAGGGGTGCGAGGCACCTTGTCCGCCCTCGTTATCAAGTTGTGTGCTCCTGCTCGACTGTCGGGTATAGTACAGAAGCTTCGAACACATTACGATGGCATGGATTTAAATACTGGTATCAATCTTACGCCAACGGCACAATTGGATTCTTCGTTCGCAACTTTCGATTGTGATGAAGCAGGCTTGCCGCACTCGGGACCAACACTGTCAGACCATCAAGCGTTTGTCAACAGTGAAAAACAGGTCAGCTCTGGACGTGTACACGGTGTCGAAACTGAGACGGCGTCAACTGAAGTGGTAAATGTTGAAGGCACGCCTGTGTTCGACGCGCCTATGCAGAAACAGTCGCTGTGGCATAGACGATGCGCACATGCAGATTGCGAGCGTATCAACAATTCGGTCAACATTACTCATGGCCTCTGTCGTGTGCATACTAACAGGCTTTGCCAGTGTTGTGTATACAGCAAGCAAGCCTCGAAGCGCATACCGCCTGCTCCAGTAGTGCGACGTGCAGCACATGAGCCTCTCGCCCAAGTTAGCGTCGACCTCACGCAGTTCAGTTGTCCCAGCTTACAAGGTTCGAAATATCTAATTGTATTCGTGGATACATACTCTCGCTACACATGGTGCAAACCTCTCAAGTCCAAGAGCGAGACCTCTAAAGCTCTGCGTGAATTCATACAGAATGTTGGATGCCCTCGCGAGATACTTAGTGATTGGGGGACAGAATTTTTTGGCAACTTCTCACAAGTATGTCTCGACAACTACATTCGACAAGTGCGTTCAGCCCCATTCTCGCCCTTCAGTAATGGCATTGTTGAAAGGAAAAATAGAGAAATTAAGGGTATGATCCGCTCTATGTTGCTCGAGTCTGGTGGCCACGCATCATGGTGGGCACGTGCGGCCATCTATGCTACACACATCCACAATCGTCTCTACTCTACATACACGCCAAATGCTACTCCGTATGAATTGATGTGGGGGTCCAAGCCTGACTTGTCGCATCTACGAGTATTTGGTTCAGTCTGCTACCCATTGGTCGTGCCGGCATCTAAACGCGTTGCGGCACATCCGCTCAAATATCCGTCTAGTTGTGGCATCTTCCTTGGCTACGCTGAAAACTGTCCAGGCGCTGTATGCCTCGATCCAGTCACAGGCAAACTCAGCGTGCGACGCGATTTGGTGGTCGACGAGAACTATCGATTTCATCGGCCGACAGTAGGTGCCCCCTCTCTACACCACATTAATCCGGCAATCAACGCTCCGGTACCTGCACCAGTGGAATTAGTGCCTATTTCGGACGCTGTGCATGTGCCCCCTCCCAAACAACTACACGACACTGCATCCAGATATGTTATCGATGTATGTGCTGGGACATCTTCGGCTCTACGCTATCATCTGAGCCAGGATGAGCACGCACAGGTTTTGGCTATCGATATACTGCCTTTTGAGAAAGTGATTGCACACATACCAGCTCATCAACGTCATCGCTTCTCGTACGTTCGGATGTCGATGGACGCGCTCGATATGCAGGTCATGCGTAAAATTGTGTATGATACATGGTCAGTGACTATGGATCGTGTCGACATGATTCACTGGTCGCATCCTTGCCAAACTTACTCGGAGGCGCATCATAACAATAACTTCCATCGCAACGGGCTGCAGCCACTCACTGACAAGGCACGTCACCATGATAGCATGCTCGCTAAAGTGGCTACACTATTGGAGCATATCTCTGCGGCATATCCCCGCATGTCCATCTCCGCTGAGAATCCTGTGGGTCTCTGGGCACAAATGGCACCGATAGTTCATCTGTCTTCACAACCTGGTTGGCGCATGTTACCAGTAGCGCACTACTGTGCGAATACCTCGACTGATCTCGGCGATGGTGCGTTCTCGAAGAAGCCTACGCATTTTCTACTGTTTGGTGCGACTCCAACTTTTGAGTTGAACGTGTGCAACAACGACTGCCCTCATCGTCTTGACGACAGTTCGCCGTGGCATAAGAAAGTTATGTGCTATAATACGGGCATGCACCCCCAACAGGTGGTTGAACGCGACAGCACAGTTAAGTCGACAATCCCGCTGAAGATTTTCGATTCCCTCTGGCATGATCATCAGCAATACTTATTGTCTATTCGTGTCAGGCAGTCTGACCAACCGACGAACGCCTCTGCTCCGTGCGCGCAGCCCAGCGAGCCAGCAAAGGTACCCTCGGCACCAAAGAAGTCGCCTGCAAAACCTAAGTCTGCTCGAAGCCATACTAAGCCTTTCTCGTCCAAGACTTCAAAATTTGCTCAGCAGAAGTTGCCGTTTACCAAAGCGCCAACGAAAAAATCACCTTCGACATCACCTTCGACATCACCTTCGACATCACCTTCGAAAACACCAACACGCACACCACAACAGTATAACAACTATGCATTTGCAGGAGTGGCAAATCTGACCGACATCCAAGTGCCGACAGTGCAACCGACGTCACAGCATGTACCTTGTGAGATCGAAACGGATCGTATTTTGTGTGTTGGTGATGCTAGCCCGCATGCACATGTTCTGGCTCGTACACAATACTTAGCGGGCAAGACTTTCAACTCAGCATTCGGATTCAAATATAGAGGTTCGAACGGCAAGTTTAGACAATATAAATTTTCTGACTACAAGCTCGACCTACGCAATGGTAATCTTCGTTTCGATGGATTCAAGTTACCGATCAAGACTTCCCTTACACCGGCTCAACAGGAACTTCACATGTCAGCGTTTGCAGAAATGATGGAAGAGTGCCATGCTGCATTTAATATTACGACTGGTTCTGAGCCACAGTCATGGCCAGAAATGATGCGCCGACATGATAGCCAACGCTATATTGATGCTGCTAACCAGGAAATATTAGACTTGGAGGCGCTCGACACTCTCGAGATCGTGGACAAGGCTCCAGACGGCGAGACGCTCTACAGCACGCGCATGCTCTGGAAGGATAAGCCCCCGCTCAATGGTGCACCAGCCCGCTGTAAAGGCCGTCTAGTTGTGCGGAACTTTAAGAGCGACGTCAACGTAAATGTGTTCGCCCCAGTCTGTCGCATCGAGGCTATCAGGCATCTTATGTCAATGGTGCCAGAGCATCCCGAGTGGAAAATTCATCATGTAGATATTTGTAACGCATTCTGCACAGCCAAGCTCGACAAGCCCATCTACATCCACATGCCGCGATGTATGGTCGAGAAAGATCCCACGCTCAAAAACAAGAAGATCCGCGTGGTACGCGCTCTTTATGGGCATCAGGCGTCGCCAAGGGCGTTCAATAAACATCTACATGACAAGATCCTAAAGTATGGTTACGAGGTGTCTCCGGTCGATCCAAGTCTCTATATCCGTCGAGATAATCAAGGCGTATCGTATCTGCTGGCCTATGTAGATGACATTTGCTATCTGGGGTGTGAGGCGCACCGCAAGGAATTTGTTCACAACGTTAACATCGAGACCAATCCGACGCACGGCTTCAAAATACGCGACTATGGCGTACCTACTTCTTTTCTCGGCATGGAAATTAAACGTAATATCGCAGGCAAGACTCTCTCGCTCACTCAGACTACTTACATACGAGCAATTGCGAAGCGATTCAACGTGACGCGTGACGATGCTCCGACGACACCACTACCACCAGGTCTAAAAATAGAAGAGTTGACCGATAGCGTACTTCTCGATGAGCACGGCATCACCGAATATAGAGCTATGGTGGGATCCATCCTATATGCTGTACACTGCTGCCGGCCGAGTTGTGCACATGCCGTACATATTCTGTCTCGAAAATTGCACGCACCTACAAAGGCAGATTTCAAGCTTGCTCGAGGAGTTATAGCCTACCTTCTGTCTACCGATGAGATTGGACTTACGTACAATGGCAACAAGCCGAAGGCGCTCGAAGGCTTCTCCGACGCAGACTGGGCTGGCGATCTCACGACGAGGCGCTCGACATCTGGGTTCGTATTCTTTAAAAATAATGCTGCTATATCATGGTCGTCTCAACTGCAACCAACTGTCGCGCACTCAACAGCCAACGCTGAATATTGCGCCCTCTCTGAAGCTGGTAAAGAGGCTATGTATTTGCGCGCGCTCGAACGTTCTATATCGGGTAAATCTGCTTTGGACCCAACTGTACTTCATGAGGACAATCGAGGTGCTATGAAGTGGGCGCAGGACCCGGCCAACCACAAGAAGACAAGACATATAGATATCGCATATCACAGCATCAGGGAGCAGGTCTCCGAGTTCAAGAACCTGGCCGTCAAGTTCGTAGCGTCTGCCGCCAATTTTGGAGACGCATTTACTAAAGCTTTGCCGACGCCGCAGTTCCGAAAACTGTTCTCCTCCATCTATGGTTCTGAGAAACTGTGAAATCGTGTGAACTTGAACAGAATCGGCAAGATGCCGAAGTCTCAGAACAGGGCGGGTGTTGGGATTAGCCCACACTCATCCCAAAACTGCATCACTATTTAAGTGTGTTTGACAGATCATTAAACAGACCGTCAGAGTCCACCCGGGTAGTCCGTCAGTAGCCACTGGGGACCCCCGGTACACATTGCTTGCCCTAGATCCCGGCTGGCTCGCCATGCGGGATGCCACGCGTGCTGCGTCTCGCTGTTTTTCAGTACCTCCCTTTTTTCTCCTATGCTCTGCCATTGGCCCCCATCGGGGCTCTAGGGATAGGGGTACTGCCTAAGAGCCACCCCACGATCATCTACCGCCAGATTGCCTTTGGGGCGGCCATTGCTTGCCCTAGATCCCGGCTGGCTCGCCATGCGGGATGCCACGCGTGCTGCGTCTCGCTGTTTTTCAGTACCTCCCTTTTTTCTCCTATGCTCTGCCATTGGAAGCATGCTTGCCATTGCATGGTACAATATACCTGATCCGGTAGGAATGGGACCTGTTGCGGCGGCTTGACTACTCGTCCGGAGGAAGTCATAGGAAGATCAGAAGAACGAGGAGGCCGCGGCGGCGTCGGCAGCGGCATCAAAGTCTTTTCCAGAAGGCATAGGGCACATACTTCGAGCCAGCACGGTCTGCTGCACTGCTGGCATATTCTCGGCCGTCGGATAGTGCGGGGCTGCAAACACAATGCAGTTGCAGGCGCACATGCGTGCAAAGTAGACCGTGGCCATCGGACCGTCTGTGGAAGAGCCTGTGCTGTCTCGACGTCGGGTCCTTCGCACTGGTCGACGCCCTTCTTACCTTTACACGCACGACACCACCGATCTTGTGTTGCGCCTGAAGCTTTGCATGCCGGAAGTCTGCGTGGGCGTCCCATGCGAACGCCTGCAATCAAAGCAACAGTTGGTGGTGTCGCGGAGCGACACCAGAGCTCAGCGAAATCGGGCGCTGCGTACGTGAAGAGAGCCCGTTTGCCGAAAAGTAAGCGGTTTCTGGGACTAGTGGACCGTGCAGAGCAAAGTGTCGCAGTATGACCGGAAGCAGCTTCCGGTCATACTGCGACACTTTGCGCGTAGCGTTTCGCAATGGAGAGGTGTTTTTTAATTGATCAAAAAAAGCAGTGTTTGGCCGCTTGTCCTGGTGATGATCGTGGGGTCAGTCGCTATTTCGCAAGTGCGCACTTAGAGTGCCTGTAAGGAGGCAGGGCATGAATCCAGCGTCTTAGCCATGGTGAGTGTGTATACAGTGTGCCAGGCAGCAGCACCGGTGGGTCCACAGCACCCTCTCAGCAAACGACCATGACCAAGAGCTGCGCCATGCAAGCGTCGCCTAAGGAAGCCGCTTATCTCCAAAAGTACTTTGACGAGCACTCGCGTGCTTCACGCTACACCGAGTGCGGAAGTTTTCAAACTCGTGTGGGACCGGAGCTGCAGTGTACAAGAATGATATCCCTGCCCCACGAAAAAACTTCCGCATCACAGGTGACGCATGGCATAGCTCCTCACGCTGGGCGCGATGCCTGGATTTCGCTGCCAAAATTAGCGAGTAGAAGTTAAACCCGTCCACGTCGAACACCGGGACTTCCGATAAGCTGTGATTTCCGCGGTATTTAATTAAATATTTCCTCAGACTGACAGAGGGGCGCGAGCTTCTGCATCAGGAGGCAGAGCAAGGCTTGCCCGCCTTAGCTTTCTGATTGAACTCTGAAGTTGCTAGTCGCTCATTAAAACGTTGTGGCGTAATAGGGTAAACCTGACTGGAATCTTCAGTTCTGTAACAAAGCGCCTGTTCTTTACTGAACTTTTCAGTTCCCTTCGTTCCTTACCGGACCTCTTCGGGGGCAAGATTCTGGAACGACGTGTTGCCACGTCTGATCAAAGCTTGCTCCGTTTGCTTCAAGTCGCGTTGTCTGAGAGGTCAAAACATTTATGCTTTGGGTTTGTGGTTCTGGTTCACGGGCGTTTAGTTGGTCAAAGAAGTGATTTGTTCGAGATTTGTGGTTCTAGTTCGTTAGTGAGCGCACGGCAATCCTCCAGAATGGTAACATTTTCCGGCTACCGCCACGTCCCGTCAGGAATGGTGCTCCCGAAGCAAACTCACCACGCTTCGTTAACCACTCGAAAGTTTGTTGTGGGAGGACTAGTAGCTGACGCTTTCTTCCGCTGAACCCTCATTGTTTAAAAGAACATTTTGGTAATTTGGAATAAATGCGGGCGCTTGTCAATTCAGACAAGTCGCTGACGCTGATGATGAAGTAGCTTGTGTAAGCCGCCTTGCGTCCCTTCCTGTGTTCTTCGCATCTTAGATTCAGTCTAGGATAGGTGATTAGGCCCATGCCACGGTGAACGCGGCTGTTTGATCGTACTTGGTCGTAACTCGAGTCGAGCTCGCCTCGGTCCGACTAGATCGGCACGTAGTTGGCCAACAATTTGATTCCTACGTGACTCGCAGTAGAACTGACATACCTTGCACCTAGTCAACAGCAATGTTCATTGATCCCCCAGATTTTCGCAGGGCGCTTTATCCAGCCGAAGCGGCGACACCCAACAACAACCCGATTTACTTCAATTCTTCATACATCATCTTCCAATCTCAATTTGCTTTGATTTGCTTCTCTGCAGATTGTAAATCCACTTCCCTGTAAGACCCTATATACATCTGGGTGGTGCCCCTCGCGCCAATCCAGCAACCGGGGTTTGCTCTTTCGAGCAAGGGAAACACGACGCACGCGCGCGTTGTGTGTGCACTGCGCGTCGCTTGATGTGCCCCTAAGTTGGGCTGCACTCACGCACACGCGCCACGCACGCCAACGCACGCACACGAACAACCAACGAACACGGGCCGCATCGAAGACAAAAGCTTTGATTCCCAACGCCCAGTTCCAAATTGAACTACGAGACCGGGCGGTAAGAAACCCAGGTCGCGTTGTT
>JACLAC010003073.1_pt1 | contig 15632 bp, 12 predicted proteins | sample 8027881 | NCBI WGS metagenome assembly JACLAC01 (sample SAMN15725517, study PRJNA655200) | protist metagenome | isolation source: fluorescence activated cell sorting (FACS) single amplified genomes of... | place: Spain: Blaines Bay Microbial Observatory, Mediterranean Sea | collected 2016-01-19
AGAGCATGGCTAACGTCAATAACGGCGGCACTGCTTTTATCATCTTATTTATTTTCATTATTATATATCTCGACAAGTTTCGGGCGAGTTAAACGTTTAATCCTTGCCTGGCCGAAAATCTCTCTCGGTTAAGACTCATAACACTTAAACGTTTAATTATGTAAGGAAACATTACCTCAAGTTTCATTCTGTTGTAAAGGTAAGCGCATTGATGGTGATACGATTTTGCAACGCGGATCACATTAGGGGCAAGCAAACGGGGATAACGGCGACATTGTCATGTTCACTCTTTATCAAGGCTTATTTAAGGGGCTTTCTTTGGGAGCTTAACGGGTGGAATTTTTGTCTTTTGTTTGTCTCGTTATGTCGCAATATGGCTGAAGCCGTTAATGTGGCTCGCCATAATTTGCCCGATTCTACCGCCGTTTTGCCCCAAGCTATCCACAGCAATGCCCTATTACCCGTGTTTAATAAGACCATACCCAAGAGACATTGGGCCTTAAACAAAACTAAACAAAATTAAACACAGCGTAATAGGAACAACACTCATGAAAAAGCTATCTCTCTCAGCCTGCATTCTTTTAACCGCCGCCATCACCACTCAACCTGTATTAGCTGCTAGCAAAGGCGGTGTGGCTCAAGCCGCTCAGCGGGGCACTATCTTCACTACCTCTGCTATTGTGGGCGGTATACTGGGTGGCCCTATAGGCCTTTTCGCTGGCGCCATTGGGGGTGCGCTAGTTGCCGAGAAGTCCAAAGAGGCGGTGGCGACAAAAGAGGAACTAGTAGAGGCCAATAACGCCGTAGCTAACTTAGAGTCCCAGGTGACCGACCAAGAGCAAGAGATTGCGCAATTAGAAGAGCGCCAAAACCAAACATTGGCTTTTCAAGTGATGTTCACCACCGGTGGCGACACATTGTCTTCGCAAGACGCTGTGCGCATTAGCGCCCTGGCCAACCACTTGGCAATGAACAAAGACCTTAAAGTGACATTAGAGGGGCATGCGGACTCAAGAGGTTCGATTAAATTTAACGAGGTATTATCACTGGAACGTGCTCGCGCGGTGGAGAAGGCGCTTATGGCTCAGGGGATTGAGCAGCAACGTATTGAGGTGGCCTCGCATGGAGAAAGCCAAGCATCTAGTGTTAATGCCAGTGCCGATAGTTATGCTTTGGAGCGACGTGTGGATATTGAGGTTTCTAGTCGTGGTAATCGTAGTGTGGCTGCGGCTCACTGATGTTTTACGGCTTTAGGGTACAGTAACCAGTTTGTTTAGAGAGAGCTTCGCCCGACTTGGTTGGGCGCTTTTTGTCTGCCAAGTTTAAGTGCTTGCATACCCATGGTGAGCGAAGAATAATAGGAAAAAGTAACAAAATCTCAAGCGGTATGGTGGGTGTACTTTGGGTGTCGAATCGTTGTCTTTGGTTCTACGATATGGTCGCACTTCGGCCAGGAGCGGTCGTTCTGACGAAGATATGCTTATGCCTCAAAGAATGAAGATATAAACGTTCACTCTTAACGGCAGGATGTTTTATGAGTTTTACGATATGCTTTGTTCGTGCGACATGTAGGTTGGATTATTAATCCAACACCTAAACCGAGCTTGCGAGGTTATATTGAATTGTAAATGAAGCTGTATGTTTAATTGTGTTGTGTCGTTAATACAATAAATGCCTCTCGTAAACTCGAGGACGGTGTTGGATTAATAATCCAACCTACAAGGTTCACCCCATCAAACTATAATAGCTTTAGATTATATATCATGTCTTCGATCAAACGACCGTTAAGGGCACAAAGCAGCCGTTGTCCATCACACTTATAGCAGGACTTTCAGCCTGCGCGGAAGCGACATGTCATTAAACGAAGTTGGTAGTTGTATGATTAAAGCTTACTTAGGCCTAATTCACCGTTTCACCCACTTGATATGGGGAAGACCCATAAAAGCACACGATTATCTTTTTAAGAGTATCAATGTGTTGATTTAAGGGCTAGGGATTTAAAAGGACTTGCTTACGGAGCAGGATGTAGGTTGGGTCGGACCGACGCTTCGGAGGGGTATCACTGCGATGCTTGGTTGAACGGTATCCTCTATCGGATCATATCACACTTAAATACCTCTTGGGTGCGAATCCCAACATGACCATATAAGCCCTCGGGACTCAAACCTCAACGAAGAACCGGAAACTATCGGGTTCATCCCCAATAAAATAGCCATACCAAGTGCATGTAGTCCTTCGTTGAGGTTTGAGTCCCGTGTGTCAATATGGTCATGTTGGGATTCGCTTCCAAGAGGTATCCAAATGCCACATGACCCGATGTTGCATACCGTTCAATGAAGCATCGCAGTGATACCCCTCCGAAGCGTCGGTCCGACCCAACCTACATCCTGCTCCGTAAGCCAGTCCTTGTTATCCGTCGTTCCCAAATCAGTCGTGCCATGTATTTTTACACACTGCTTTGAACTCCGAAACTTGAGTTAGAAATTATGCCCATTCTACAAGGCTAAAAGCACCACTATCGAAGCCCAACATACCTCCTTATCCCGATGGTCTATAGTGGTAGAGCGCTTATAACAGCGACGATACCGGAGCGCCCCGATTTGCCCCACCCAGCGAATATTCCAATGGCTCATGCGTTGTAGAAGCATAAATATGGCGGGCGGCACATTGGGCCCCGGCTTGTCTAAGCTGGTGTATTTTAGCATCGGATTTACGAGTCAATGCTTGCCAGGGCTTAATCCCTTTGCCAAACAGTTTAAAGGGAACACATATGTTATATTGTTGCCCTTGTGGCCCCGTAATCGAAGGGGCATTAGGGTTAGGGATATCCTGAAAACGCTCGCCACGAAAGTTGGCGTAACGCCGATAGTTTAATACGTACGGAATATGCTGCGTGGCTAGCAGCGCGCCAATAAGATCTTCTTTGCTTTCAAACCGACTGATGTCTTGTGTCTGTCGATGCTCATCGGTGAGTTCTATCGACAAGTTATCGACCTTGGTATAGTCAATATCGTTTGGCAGCAAGGTATCATAGACCTCGCGAAGCAGCTCACGCCAAATGCCGATTAAGCCAAAAGGCCGGCCCTTAACCTTATTCTGTGCTTCGTTTGCCAAATCAATGGCACGCTTGGGGTCTAGTTTCAAGGCAAAGACAGTGGCGACTAAGGCACCGGCAGAGCGGCCTTTAAAATGCGCGTTCTCGGCATACCATTGATGATGGGGGTGTTTAAGCAAACATTCACCATAGCCTAGCTGCCATAAAAAAGCGGCCCCAGATCCCCCGAAGAAATAAGTTTTGTTATGGTGAGTGCTCATCGTCGAGTCCTTGAGATTATTATTCCGTTTATGTCCTTAGTATAAGCAGGGAACGTGCCACAGTGAAAAATTGTATACCTATCAACGGGTTGTCGGAATACTTCTGTATTTGACAATAGGTTTAACGTGGTGGTTCACTTAATCGAGGGAGTCGCTAGCCCCGTAGGGCTAGCTATAGGCATTCTATAAACACTTTATAAGCGTTTATAAGCTTTTACTAAATCGTATTGGTAAGTTATTGCGAAACAATGATCTCCTGATCGACCGTAAGGTCAAACAGCCGGAGACTTCGTGAAGCAAGTGCGAAAATATTGTTTTGCGGTGTCAAAGTTGCCGCTCTTAAAAGCCCTGTCGAGACATTTTCGCAAAGCGCATCATCTAAGTCGTAACGAAACCCGCCTAAGTTAAAGAAATACAGTGCATTCTCGGACGAGCTATATTCCATATCGCCAAACGAGAAAAAGTTAAAGTTAGTTAGGTTGTCTCCCGAGGCATCGGGGCAACCTTCAAATAACATAGTACGATCCCCCGATAAAAGGTCGACTTCGATAACACCATTAAGTGTTCTATCCAATACGTAAACGATAGACGGGTCGCTGGAGATACTTATGTTAGCGACACTGCCGAAGGGGGTACCTTCACCTCGTTCTCCCGAAGCGGAAAGCGTGGTTTGTTCGCCTGTGGTTAAATCAAACGCCAGTACTCTATTGCTCAACCGTCTTGCTCCATCGATAGCAATCATCCGGTTGTTCGGTTTATCCAGCACCATGTCTTCTATTAAAAAGGCGCCATCGCCACTGATTTCAGACATGGCAAATACCTCGGGCTCGCCGGTGGCAATATCGACTTTATAAAGGGTATTCCAAAAGGAGGCATACGCGATTTGTTCTTGTTCATCTACTTGCAAGGCAAAAACGGTACGCACGTCTGGAAATTCCGCTATCGTGCGTCGGTCGCCGGTAGTGAGATCCACGGCAATTAAACGGTCGGAGGGGCGACTATCATTCACATCAGCAATATAGGCTGTGCGCGCATCTTCGCTTATCACAAGTTCTTGCGAGCCTCCTGTAAACGAGGGGCCGGTGCCAATGTGCTGCGCGAAGAATTCCCTATGGGCACCCGTGGTTAAATCCACATGCACTATAGGTTCGAGTTGACCGGGATCTACAATGAGTGCATTTTCGGCGCTTAGGCGGTTAATGGATCTGGCGTTATTTAAATTAAAAGCGTTGATCGCTTGTGAGGTTGAGATTAAAGTACTTTCCCCTGTTTGAGTATCGACGGCAACAATGCCTCCGTTGGTACCAATGGTATAGATGCGTTCAGCCTCAAGATCTGCGGCAATAGGCCGATTCTCTCTAAAGTTATCGGCAGTGACGGTGCTGGTGGACTCGTCGGTGGTGGTATTGTATACGGTGAAACGGTCGGTCGCAGATCGGTTGACAATCACCAGTTGATCTCCGTCCAAGGACAAAGCATGACTACCAAACTGCGCCTCGTTGCCAGGATCTTCCACTATCACCCGGCTAGAAATGGTATCGCCGAGACTTATCTCGTAAATAGCGCTTCTGCTCTGGAGGTCTGAGTTTGACAGTAAGACGGATACATACATTTTTCCTTCATTAAAATCACATACCGGAGTGTCAAAAGATATGTTCTCCACGGTAAAATCGTCCGGTATTGGTAATGTGGAGGTGCCTAATGTCGATCGAGAAGCCCCTTCTTCTAGACGGATACTTTGCAAAGAAAAAGTGCTCATGTCGTTTGCGAATCCGAAAAACACGATACTATTGGTAAGTGGATTAAAGCAATTGTTTTGTGAGCTGGGGGCTCCTAGGGAATTACTAAATCGGGTATAGACATTGTTTGCGTAGTCGTATTGGGCCGATTGATCATTGGTGATTAAACCTATAATGCGCGATGAGGGCTCGTCTACCGTGATTTTTTGGAACGATGGTTGGAGGCTTGACGCCGTAAAACTTGCGGCGTTTTCTTGCACATTGCCATTAATATCTTCCACCGAAACAATGTATTGGGTTTCACCTTCGGGCACGTTGCTGGTGATGCTCCAGCTAACGCGTACAATGTTATCTTCGAGCGTTTCTTCACTTAAAGTGGCTTGTTCACCATTGACGGTGACACTGGCTACGCCGCTGTTGTCTTGTGCGGTACCGTTGATAATAATGGTGGATAATGGGCTTATAATATTTTGGAGCTGAGGTGTCTCCAGAGTCGCCGTAGGTAAAATAGTTTCTACCGGCGCATCCTCTACCGGAGGGTCCTCTGCGGGCGTGTCTTCTACCGGCGTATCCTCTACAGGGGGGTCTTCTGCTGGTGTGTCTTCCACCGGCGTATCCTCTACAGGAGGGTCCTCTGCGGGAGGGTCCTCTGCGGGAGGGTCCTCTACTGGGGGGTCCTCTACTGGGGGGGTATCCGTGGGTTCAGGCGCAGATCCACCGCCGCCACCACCACATGCTTGAAGCATTCCGAGCAGTAATATAAAGCTAAGAGATTTGTAAAAAGGAATATTAAAAAGGCGAACAAAAAGCTTGAGTAAGGTCATACTGTTTTCCGGGAAACATCCGATTTGTTGAAACTACTTCCATTGCTGGCTGTTTTGCGACCAGTTGGCGTGGATTCTAACTAGCGCTAGCAGGGAAGTCAAGCCTTAGCGGCTGTCGCGGCATATAGCAATAAGCACTATAGTTAAATGTTTTTAGTCGACATTGGCGTGTGAGCCTATCCTATTATAGAGAACTAAGAATATAATGAAATAATTGATCTCCATCAACCCCCCTATCCATTAGCGGTGTAAATTGATACCATGGCGAATAAAACCGTATTTTTCAGATCTCTTCAGGGCCTGCTTTTATCCCAAGGCGCGCCTGTCGGCTGGTTTCTTATTCAGGAGTTCTTCAATGGGTCCATCTTAGGCGGCCTAGGGGTCTACCTGTACATGTCATTGGGCACAAGCATTGTATTCACACTCTTTGGCGCATATGTAGGACACAGTGAGGACCTTTTAGAGCAGCTCGCCGCGACAGATGCACTCACCGGGCTTTATAACAAGCGCAACTTTAACGAACGTTTGGCGCAAGAATATGTACGCGCGCAACGCCTGCAAACACCCGTCTGTTTGGCGCTAATCGACATCGACTTTTTTAAACAGGTTAATGACCATTATGGTCACTTAGTGGGGGATGATGTGCTCAAGGCCGTGTCGAAGGAGCTCAAACGCTGTTGCCGAAGAGGCGAGGTGATCTCGCGGGTCGGTGGTGAAGAGTTTTGTATTATTCTTTCCGGTGTGGATGAAGCACAGGGTAAAGTCGCTGCCGAACGTTTTAAAGCCGCTATTGATCAAGTGGAGGTGAACACACGTGAGTCGCTTGTCAAAGTGACGGTGTCCATAGGAGTGAGTGCCTTGGTTCCTCGACACCCTGATGATAGGTCTGAGCTGTATAGTTGTGCCGATAAAGCGATGTATTACGCCAAAGAACATGGGCGTAACCAAATTTGTGTTTTTAGTGAGATTCCCCCCAAAGGCGAGGCCTCTGTTGATCCTGATCTGTGTCCCGTTTAAAAGATAAGTAAGCTTACTGTAATAACTATTGTAGTATTGCAGTAAGCTTAAATGTACGCTTAGCCGTATTGGCGAAGCTAAATCACCCGATCATTACCCCCATCAAAAGGAATCTGAGCCCCCGTAGTAGCTGAGAAAACATCACTAGCCACCACCGACAAAACCTTAGCCACATCCCGAGAGGTAATTTCCGTGCTAAGAATATTCTTCTTCTTATACTCCTCCACCGTCAACCCATAACGTTTAGCCGAAGCCTCTAAGGCCTCTTGCGTCCAAAGCCCCGTATCAAACACCGCATCCGGGTGAAGCACATTCACACGAATCCCATGTTCGGCCAACTCCAAAGCTGCCACCCGAGCCAACTGGGTTAAACCCGCTTTACTCACGGAGTAAGCCGCCGCCCCAGCGCCAGGGGCCAAACAATTACGAGACCCCACAATTAAAATAGAAGGATCAACCCCTAGTTTTAAATAAGGAATAGCCAGTTTAATAAAACGCTGAGTAGCCGTTAAGTTAAGCCCCATCGTGTTATCCCACACCTCATCACTTAAATGCTCAATACGCTCCCCCGTGGCAAACATCCCGGCATTACACACAATAATATCCAAGCCACCGTATTGGGCGACGACTTTATCGATAGCCTCACGAACGCACTCGGTGTCTTGCATATCGCAAACCAACCCTTGTGCACCTATGGCACTTAAGTGGGCTTCCACTTCTGGGTTAATATCCAAACCGACCACCACGGCGCCGTCTTCTGTTAGGGCCTCGCAAGTGGCTTTACCTATCCCGCTAGCGGCACCGGTCACGATGGCGACTTTCCCTTGGTGGGCTTTAGGGCTGGCACTGCCTTTTTTTAATTTGGCTTGCTCTAAGCTCCAATACTCTAACTCGAAAATCTCGCTTTCCGGCAACGGTTGCCATCCGCCCAATTGCTCACCGATTTGCACAGCCCAACGGGTATGTCGGCTAATATCTTTAATAATGTTGCATTCTTTTAGGCTGTTACCAAACGCCACCGACCCGTTATTTTTCCAAATGCCAAACCGTGGGGCGGGATCTAACATCGTTAAATCCGGGTTTTTATTACACTCGAAATACGCTTGGTATTGCTCGACAAACCCTTGTACGTCTGTGTGAGGCGCTTCTCCTAAAATAACCGGCACGCGCTTTGTGCGAATCACGTGGTCGGGGGTGATGGGGCCTCGGCAGGCAATTTCGGCAACATCGTCGCGGCTAGCATAAGTGCGGGCCTCTTCGCAGGAGTCTAATACCGCCACTTGCGCACGTCCGCGAGCTTTAGAGACGGCCTGACGAATAGCGGCCAAACCCAATAAATCGATATCCGGTTCAGCCGGTTTTGTATGGGCAACACGAATATCGTTAGTGTCCAAATACCTTTCCGCCCGTGTGACCAGTTCGATCATATCCTCGTAAGCCACTTTGGCGTCGTCATTAAAGGTAAACACCCCATGGTGCTTTAAGATGATGCCTTTATATCGAGAAAGATCTTGCCCCTTAACCGCCTCGTACACCTGCTTGGCTAGAATAAAACCCGGCATAATGTAGGGTAGCACCAAACAGTCGGCGTAAATATCGCGCATTATGTCTTCGCCGTTGGGGGTGTTGGTTAAGGTCACCACCGCGTCGGTATGGGTATGGTCGACAAACTTAGGCGGTAAAATAGCGTGCAAGATAGCCTCTACAGAAGGGGAAGGCGAGCTTGGGTCTAACAACAAGGCTCGTAACTGTTGGGTCATGTCGGCATCCGACAGGCTCTCCAGTTCGGCTAAGCGTTGCGTGTCTTCTAAATGTAAAGCCGGGAAACCGGGCTTCTCGATGGTTTTTAAATCCCACCCACTGCCTTTAACAAAAAGCACCTCACGTTCACGACCGAAAAAGTCCTTCACGGTCGACTTAACCGAGGTATTGCCCCCACCGTGTAACACTAAGCTAGCACTACTGCCCAATAAGCGGGAGCTGTAAACACGCATGGCCAGGTCATCCCCCGCAAATGCGCCTGCGTCTTGGTCGTTCCATAAGCTGTTCATGTCGTACTCTCCTGCTGAAGCCTCTATTAGGCGGATTAAATGGCGGCGTCAATATAGTGTTTCTGGTACGGCGGCGCAAGCGGGTTACAGGCGCTTGTGGCCATGCTATAGTGATATCGACATGTAGGGTAGTTCTAAAAGCTATAAAAAATATGCGAGTCTATAATGAAAAATACTAAACAAGGTGTTAAACGCGTTGTGATTGCCGGAGGGGGCACCGCCGGTTGGATGGCAGCGGTGGTGTTGTCAAAAGTCATGGGGCGACAGTTAGACGTCACCTTGGTCGAGTCCGAAGAGATCGGCACCGTGGGCGTGGGGGAGGCCACCATTCCCACCTTGTACATTTTTCATCAGCTAGTGGGGATCAACGAACAGGAGTTTATGACCGCCACCAACGCCACCTTTAAACTAAGCATCGCGTTTGAACACTGGCTAAACCAAAACGAAGAATACTTGCATTCGTTTGGTTTGGTCGGTAAAGAGACCTGGATGGCAAGCTTTCACCACTACTGGCTCAAAGGCTTACAAAAAGGCATTAAAGCCCCGCTAGGGGATTACTGCCACGAGCACTTGGCCGCACGCTTGAACAAATTCGCCGACTATGAAGGGCTCGACTTAGCCCGCGCTTATCACCTAGACGCGGGCCTGTATGCACAATACTTAAGAAAAATCTCCGAAGCTCACGGCACCCAACGGATCGAAGGGAAAATCGACCAAGTTAACGTGGATGCAAAAAGCGGTATGATAAAGTCCTTAGCGCTCGAGTCCGGCCAAGTGGTCGAAGGGGACTTGTTTATTGATTGTACCGGCTTTAAGGGCTTACTAATAGAGGAGGCCTTACACACCGGTTACGAAGATTGGTCCCACTGGTTACCCTGTGATCGGGCGGTCACCGTACAAACCACCTCCCAGGGGCCGACACGCCCTTATACCCGTTCCATTGCGCATGAGGCCGGTTGGCGTTGGCAAATTCCCCTGCAAAATCGTACCGGCAACGGCCTGGTGTATTGCAGCCGCTATATGAGCGATGAACAAGCCAAAGCTCTTCTGCTCGATAGTGTGGACGGCGACTGTATTACCGAGCCACAAACGATACCATTTCGCACCGGCACTCGGCGTAAGTACTGGAATAAAAACTGCATCGCCATGGGCTTGTCCTCAGGGTTTGTAGAGCCGTTGGAGTCGACCAGTATTCATTTAATTCAACGTAGTATTATTAAGCTTATTTTATTATTGCCTTCTGAACAGATCAACGAGTCGGATATCGACGAATACAATAGCCAAATGCGCGAAGAGATGGATAATATCCGCGACTTTGTAACCTTGCATTACCACGCCACCGAGCGTGACGATAGCCGGTTCTGGCAACATTGCCGTTCGATGAGTATTCCAAGCTCCCTCCAGCACCGCATCGATTTATTTCGTGACAATGGGCGGGTGTTTAAAAAGACTAATGAGATTTTCAGCGAGATCGGCTGGGTGCAGGTCATGTTGGGCCAAGGCATTGTGCCTAAGGCTTATCACCCGGCGGTGGATAATTTGAGTGATAAAGAACTCAGCGATTTCTTGCATGAGATCCGTTCTGTAGTTAAACATAATGTCGAGCAGCTGCCCAGCCATGATGACTTTTTGGCGCAGTATGTAGCTAAATCCTAATCCTCCATTGAACCAAAGTAACCAAAGCGAAGGTAATAACGGGTATGTCGCGCACCATTGAACAAGTGAAAGGAAACATATGCAAGGTTATTCTAGGGAAAGACATCGTCATTGAGCGCGTGCTACTTTCCCTGATATGCCGTGGGCATTTGTTAATTGAAGACGTCCCCGGTCTGGGGAAAACGATTTTAGCCCGCAGTTTGGCCAAGTCGATTAAATGCAAAACTAAGCGTTTGCAGTTTACCCCGGATATGTTACCGTCGGATATCACCGGCGTGTCCATTTTCGACCAGGGCAAACAGCAATTTCGGTTTGTGCCAGGGCCCATTTTTACCCATTTATTGCTAGCCGACGAGATCAACCGCACCAGTCCGCGTACCCAATCGGCCTTGCTGGAGGCCATGGAAGAGCACCAAGTGAGTGTCGATGGCGTTAGCCGTAAATTGCCCGATCTGTTTATGGTAATCGCCACGCAAAACCCGGTCGAGCAAAGCGGTACTTACCCCCTTCCCGAAGCGCAGTTAGATCGGTTTTTTATGAAAATTAGCGTGGGTTACCCTTCGCCAGAAACCGAGGTGTCTATTATTGGCGCCCAACAAACCGAGCACCCGATTAATACGCTAGAGGCCGTCACTACCGGGGAGGAGATTTTAACTCTTCAGCGCGAAGTCTCACAAGTCACGCTAGCGCACAGCCTTAAAGAATATATTGTGGCTATTTGTGTGGGCACGCGTAAACACCCTTTGGTAAAACTGGGGGTGAGCCCCCGTGGCAGTTTGGCCTTGGCGCGTGCCAGCCAGGGTTTGGCGCTTATTCGGGGCAAGTTATATGTCGACCCCACCTTAATTAAAGAAATCGCCGAGTCGGTGTTGTCGCATCGTTTATTGCTCACGCCAGAAGCGCGTGTCCAAAAAGTGACAGAAAAAGGGATTTTACGAGAAGTGATCGAGCAAACCCCCGTCCCGGTTTTTAAATGAACGTTAAAAAGTTCCTGTTAGTAGGCTGTGCCATTTTATTAACCTTGGTGCTGTTTTTTGCGGGCTGGAACACCGGCAGTGACACTATTTTATTTGTCGCCTGTGTGGTGGCGGCTTTGCTGATAATAGGGTGTGCTTATCCGGTATGGCGGTAGCGCCGCTTCTGGTTAAGCCGCGAACCATGAATGCTAACGTGAATAACCAGGAGCCTTTGCATGTGATGCTAGAGGTGAACAACCAGGACTGGGCGCGCCGTAGGGAAATCTACCTGCATTTAAGCTTTCGCAAACATGGCTCGACCGAGGTCGAGGCGGTCGAAGCTTTGCTGCCGATGATCGAGATCGGGCACAGTGTTATCACCGGGGCTATTGGGCATATGCAACGCGGGCGCTATGAGTTGTTACCCGATTGTGCTATTTTCTCGGGCTTTCCTTTTGGGTTTATCCATCAATATAAACGTATCGAAAGCCAAGCGTTTAACTTGGTCGTGCGGCCTTTTACTTTCCCTATTGACGGTATGGCGTTTGATCTAGGCAGTGCTCACAGTTATACCTCCGTGGGCTCGGCGCCGACCATTGGGGATAATATCGATTTTTTTGGGGTGCGTGAGTACCGTTACGGGGATAGCATTCGCCACATAGACTGGAAGTCTTCGGCCAAAAGCGGCGAGTGGATTGTGCGTGAGTTTGAGCAAGTGGTGTCGCGCTCGCTAATTATTGCATTAAACACTTCAGTTGTTTTTGCTAAGCCGACGCCGGCGACCTTCGAGAAAAGCGTCAGTATTGCCGCCTCGGTGGTCGCCCACTGTTTAAGTCGCCATTGCCAGGTGGGGGTGTATTCACGCTATCGGTGGATAAGCCCGGATTTAGGCCAGGAGCACGCCGATGAGATCGAGGCTTTTCTTATCGATGTCACGCTTTCGAGCCAAAGCCATTATTTGGAGGATCTTATTCAGCACCTTCAAACCTTACCTACGGGGCAGGCGGTGTTAGTGTTCGAAAACGCGCTTACTTGCCGTTACGAGGATATCCAAGCGGCCGTGTCGATGCTAGTGGCGATGGGGCATGAGGTCAAGGTGGTGATGTTTACGCCCGATGGGCACTTCCCAGCTTTAGACGCTTGCGATGCTTTTTCGGTGCATTTGGATGAAGAGCCTGATGGAAAAATCTTTGAACACCATTGAATTAAGTAAAAGTAGCTACTTGTGTTTGTGGTTAAATACGCTTATAGCCACTTGGATGATGCTGTCTATTTTGTATCACAATATTACCTTGCCCAATGGGCTGTCTATCGTGTTTTCGACGATAAGTTATTATTATGCTTATCGTTATTCGCGTACCGGCAAAGAGATGCATCGGCTAGTCTTTTGGCTGTGTTTTTTACTGTATGCGTTTTTCATCATACTCTTTAATCGTATTACATGGAGTGGTGTCGATACGATCCTTATCGCTTATTACGCCAGTCGCTTATTGTTGCTGCGTGCCCCTTGGTTAATTCGCCGGGCCGAGGCCTATTTGCATGTCCTGCTGTATTTTGTCATCGTATTGGCTTGTATGGCGCATCCCCAGGTGAGTGATGCCCACGGGATAGTGATGATGTTTCATGCGATGGTGGTATTGTTGACGTTAACCTCGTTTTATTGTGACGCCAGACCTCAACCCTCTCGAGGGTATTTACTATTGCCCATCGTACAAACGATGGTGGGTACCTATATTTTAGTGATGGTACTGGCGAGTGCCGTACCGGTGTTAAAATTATGGGACTTTAGTTTAATTGCGCAGGAAGGGTGGACACCTAAAGAGGCGGTTATTTTGGAAAATCCTACTACTTCTTTAGAAAACCCTACCACTTCTTCGGAAAACCCGACTGCTTCTAATCCTGTAGCGAACCAAGGTGGCGGGAGTGGCCAAAAGGAGTCGAAGTCTGGTTCTGGGGGCTCTGGTTCGTCGTCTAGCGAAGGTAATGCAGGCCAGAGTGTGCGCAGAGGACAGAGCGAACAAGGAGCGCAAGGCGGTGTTAACAATAGTGGCGAAAATGCATCGCGGTCGACGCGAAGCGATCTTGCTCGATCTCGTCAGGGGACAAACCCTAAGCGGGACGTTCCTGAAAACAAGAGGCCCGAGAGCAAGAGACCAGAGAGTAAGAAACCTATAAAAAATATTCCACTGGAAAAAGTGCCCGTAAAGAAACAAGAAAAAACACCGGTTAATATTCCTGTGATAGACCCTATTGATATTATTCTGGCGGTTTTACTGTATGGGGTGATGTTTCTTTTGTGGCGCTTTCGAAGAATTTTATCACTTTTGTTTTTCGTGTGGTTATATGACCCTCTCCAAGTTAGAATGATGTTGCGTCAAAAGGTTTATGACAAGCAGCATTTAGAAGATTTATATCGTATGTTTGAAAGGTTTTGGGATTTTAAAGGCATCGCGCGGTCTTTATCGATGACGCCCGAGGAGCATCTTGTCAAGATTGTGGCGGCCTTTCCCGAGCAAGAGAAATGTGCCGGGGCGATTGTGCGTAAGGTGCAGCAGGTCTGTTATTGTGACGGGGCGGTGGGGGATCTTGATTCAGAAATTCACAGTTATGTTCATATTCGTGGAGCGTAGGTCGTGATCAGAAGCTGAGAACACAAATCAGAAACACCCAAAATGATTAACACTAAATATCTCTATGCCAATCACGTCGAAACCAAAGCCTTTTGACTCCCGCGCCACTTAGCCGATACCTGCTTAGGCATAGCGCCATCTTTCACACGCCTGAGCAATGACTGCCGAATAGTATTAAAAACTTGGATAAACCGCTCATCACGCTCCAACAATATACCATAAAAAGGCTCGTCAACACGCTTAAAAAACTCCAATACACCCGCTCGGCGCACCAATGGATAAGGGTGAGACTCATCATGCAATATCGCCGCTATCGACAACCAAACACCATCGAGCTGCGCTTCAAGCTTGAGGCGTTCGGGGTCAGTCGTTACTAATAATACCCAACGAAACAACTCTGTAACATGAAAGAAGACCATAGGCCCATCCAATGTTGGCCATATACTACGATCTATACGCGCTTGAGCCAAAACCATTTTAACGGCCCGGTAATCACCATATATCTCCTCTTGGTGATCTTCAAAAATCTGCCTCACTTCCTCTTTTTCTACGGTTGAACTGACTTGCGGGATAACGTCTTTTTCAAAAATTTTCCACAGATCCTCGAAGCTTTCTTTAACATTACTCAGCAAATGCTTTCCTTCAGGGCGAGCAAGCAAGTGATGAAGCTCATGCTCAATCACAAAGGTCATTAGACCATTGAACATCAAATCACCACCAACCACTTCGCTATCTTTATCATCCTGATCTAGGGGGTGAGGATTCGGTGGCACTAAAAACCCGTCGACCAAATAATCCACAGTTGTATCAATGAGCGATTCTATAATCGAATGATTGGCACTAATTTGAGCATCCAACTCATCACCAACATTCACAAATTCCATTCGCCCCTTATTTTGCCGATACAAAAGTCGGCTGATAAGGCTGCAAAACTGTCGACAAAAATACAACAGTCCATCTTCTATCAGGATTCCATTCTTGCTCTGATCATGAATCGCTAGAGCATTAAAACCACCCGTTGGCGCTGTCCCTAAAACCAAATTACTGACAGCAGGTGCTTCGTTTTTGTACACTCTTACGCGATGATAGTGCCACACATCCGTGAGCCAAGAATGAATAAAAGGCTCTTGAAAAGGCATCGTTGGTATCGAATGAAAACGTGCTTTCAAATCACGCTCAATGGGGTTATCCCCTGACGGCGTAGAAAAATTCTGCGACAAATAGTTGGGGCGTTTGTCTGCAAATGACTCGATACGTTCACGAACAGACTTAAAATACGCCGAAATTTCCATGGGCGAATAGCCCAAATTCGCGTAAGCATTTAACTGAATCTGCGCTATTCGTTCTTCAACTGTCGGCTGCAAGTGATCTGTCATATTGTGACTATTCGACAGGCTCAATACAAGGGATCAGAATTTCCTTCTGGTTTTTCTGTTCCTCTGCG
>JACLAC010003832.1_pt1 | contig 15625 bp, 3 predicted proteins | sample 8027881 | NCBI WGS metagenome assembly JACLAC01 (sample SAMN15725517, study PRJNA655200) | protist metagenome | isolation source: fluorescence activated cell sorting (FACS) single amplified genomes of... | place: Spain: Blaines Bay Microbial Observatory, Mediterranean Sea | collected 2016-01-19
TTGCATTTGCTTCAAGAAGCCCACCGCTACATCAAGTGTTCTGCAGTGCTTGTTGATGATCGACGTATATGTCACTTCATTTGGCGTGATACCCTCGTCTTGCATTTGCTTCAAGAAGCCCACCGCTACATCAAGTGTTCTGCAATGCTTGTTGATGATAGACGTATATGTCACTTCATCTGGCGTGATACCGTCGTCTTGCATTTGCTTCATGAAGCCCACCGCTTCATCAAGTGTTCTACAATGCTTGTTGATGATTGACGTATATGTCACTTCATTTGGCGTGATACCCTCGTCTTGCATTTGCTTCAAGAAGCCCACCGCTACATCAAGTGTTCCACAATGCTTGTTGATTATCGAGTTATATGTGTATTCATCTGGTGTGATTTCATAACGATGCATTTGTTCTAGCAACTCATGCACTTGAGCTAAGCTCCTACATCTTTTATTGATTATGCTTGTGATGATTTTTGATTGATCTTTTCTCGGTTTGCCTCTTATGTTGGAAATATCGATGCGAGATTCTCTTTGCTGATTGCCATATCCCCCTTCAATAGTGCGCGGTGTGGATCGCCCAGTGCCACCAACACGAAGATTGTGTCTGTTTTGGCCGTCTCTAGAGCTATGGCCCGCTTCTTGGCCTCTAGAGCTATGGCCCGCTCCTTGGTCCCTAGAGCTATGGTCTGCCCATCCTCCTCTAGAGCTATGACTCGCTCCTCGACCTCTAGAACTATGATCCGCTCCTCGACCTCTAGAACTATGACTCGCTCCTCGACCTCTAGAGCTATCGTCCGCTTCCCTGTCAAATACACCAATTCGATTCATTACAACCTTTCAATATATCGTCTCGGAGATCAAATCAAACGATCCACCACACGATCGCTGAATTATTCGCGACTTATGACGGATGTCTAACGCGAGAACAATGAGATGGAGTGATACTTATCACACAACACAGTGAAAAGCCTACTGAGTGAACCCAGGAACTATGATAGAAAACTATCGTAGGTACGTACGCCCTGGCCAGGTCCAGCTTCCAGCTTCCAGCTTCCACCTTCCACCTTCCAGCAGCAGCGGTCCAGCGGTGGATTTACACACTTCTTTCATCGCATCCATAATACATTCCACTGCACTTAGTTTGTCGTCAGATATATGAATATCAAATAAAATTTGGACTTCACAGCACTGTCCACGGATAGATGATATCCATTTGTGGTAGGCCTTGCAGGATGTCGCTTGAAAAATTCGCGTTAATCGTTTTTTTGTTGATTTTTTCGTTAGTTGCTGGAAATACTAAGGAAAATATCGAGCAGCACTCGCAGATGATCGAGATTAATGCGATGAATTACTCATGTCATGGTATCGGGCGAAAGGATTTCCCCCCCATCAGCAGCAACGTGCAATACCCAGAATGGATGCAACAGGTGTGTCTAGAAGTGGTTGCTCATTTTACAAAGTTTCCTTATTTCGCCAACGATGGGAATGGCAATGTAACATACCTTTCAACACTGGCGGCAACACTATCGGTTTGTACCATGAAGTTCGTGTCCGTGATAGGTACATCTATTGGTTACGATGTTTACGGATATGCTGGTTCAGACTTAGCCTCACTCATTCATGCAGGTCCAATACCTTGGGACGACGATGTCGACATGTTAATTTCTCATAAAGCCCAATCTGAATTTATCGAGGCAATCCATAACTTTAATACGAAGTCAAAAACGGACGGTGTTCCGGAGCTGGTCGTACACATAGGTCACAATGCATTAAAAATATACTTCGATTGCGAAACAGTCGTGTCGACCCGACTCAAATGGAAGTGGCCATTCGTTGACTTAGGCTTTTACACCCTCAGTCACGGAGTGCTCCAGGAAGTGTCTCCAAATGGAAATTCTAAGAGATATGACGGAATAACGATGAAGGAACATTATAAAGTTGGGCACTTTTTCCCATCTGAACTGAGATATTTTGGTGGAGTGTACTTATTATTCCCAAATCGATACATCGCCAAAAATCGATACAATTTCTCTAGGTGCTTCAGTTCCGACCACAACCACAAACTTGAGAGAGCGACGACTTCATTTGAAATCGACTGCTGTAGTATGCAACGTGATTTTCTATTTCACAAGCGCGGCTACGTCTATGAGCGTGACGGCGTGGAGCACACGTTTCTTTCCAGTGGAGCGCACAATCATGTGATCAAGGATCAAGCTGTCTGATATTGGTGTCAATCAAGTGGCAGCTGTACATAATATACGAAATGAATCCATCCCTGTAGACAAGAAGTTCTTGCGGATTGCTGTAGAAAATACTGTGAAGGAACAATAGACTTATACGTGTGTATGGCAGGGTGAAGTATCAGTGCAAGAGCTGTGTTGCGTCGGCTAATGTAAGAGTGGCATTCAATCAAAAGTCTGATTTATAGGGTTGTAAAGCATTTGATCCGCTGTAATAATGAAAAAATGCTCATCTAATAATTACAAATTTGCACATGAAACATTATTTTCCACAAAATTAGATCTATTTCAGCGCCGGACTTCGCATAATGCTCAAAGCCAAGAAATTATACCTTTTATCTGTACCTGTGAATGAGTTTCCCGATTCATTGAGAGGGTCCCTGGATCTCTTTACTGGCGTTCGATACCTCTCGTTGTTTCGCTGTTCAGCTCTAATTTCTCGTTTTGTCTTGCCAAATGTCACTATCTTTTTGCCATAAGGATCTTGCGTGGCGTCATCGTAATCGTAGTGTATCTTATTTATATGATTTTCTGGCAATGTATAGGATATAGGAGCAATACAGGAAGCGCGCATCAGCCAGAGTGCTAAAGACTTACCGCGGGTCGAGCGGTATTTCACGGCTCTATAGACCTGACTCAGTCTGCTCACTCGACGACGTGTCTTATTGTGCCATCTGTTGAGCAATTCAAGATCGATTGAGAGGCAGGAGAGGAGGTGGGGTTAGTGCTCGCAAGACTTCCAAAAACATGACCACGAGAAAAGACAAACAGTGGGATGAACGCAGAGTTCTTACATGAAAAGGAAAGACCGCTTGCATTGCTCTTCGTGAAAGCTACGACTGAGTTCACACAATTCGTCGCAATCAGCACGTCGTTGCATCATCTGATCCAGACAACGCATAAATCGGACGTATTGGACCTTGTGAGAGTTCATTCGAACAATAGTGCGAACGAGAGCAAAGTTTAGCAACTTGCGTAATGCACAATGTCGCTCCGCATTGTGTCTGTGGCTAGCAATAATACGATTTAAAAAGTGCTTGTAGGACGTTTGATAACGCCACGATTTCAGCTTCCTGTTCATTCTGTTCGCATTGATATATGCTTCTGCGACATCACATAGTTGATTTGCCAACAATGCTCCTTCTTTGCGAACTCCGGATAAGGTCAGACCCGCAGCAAATGGATAATGATGCTGTGTAGGTTCTTTACTAGCCGGGTGGACCACCCTCGCATTCTGGGTAGAAACTCCAGCTGCTGCTGAAGAACTGTGACTACCAATAAGCGGAGCAAGTAAGCGACGCTGCTTCTGATTTTCATCGTGATACTCAGCTTGCAAGTAGAGATCAGATCCTAAAATACCAGCCGATCGTCTCAGCCATGAAATGCTGTCTCCGCATAAAGACTCCTTTGAGAAGCACTTTAAAAGTTCCCCTCTCTTTAATTTCACTTTATCATGAGTGATATCATAAGCAGCTATATTTAAATTGAATATTGAATATCGAACATTTGGAGACAAAGAAAGGATAGAAAAGGAATAGAAAGGTCAGTTTTCTGTCCCATACAGATAATATTAATGCATAGAAATTCACAGAGGTCTGATTCTCACCTTGAAGCTGTCTCGATATTGCGCCACGATGATGCTGGTGCAGATGAGCATACATGTTTTCAACGTGATCAAGGCGGAAAAAAGAATCATAGATAGGATGTGTCCTCAAAGCCGCAGCAATGAGTAACACAACATGCTTAAATCGAATGCTAGGGGGGCGGATCATGACTCGCATATGAAACAATCCGTGTCGATAACGACCGAATAAAAACTCCAAGCTCTCACGTTGTCTTCTGTTGATATTGGAGTCAACGAAATTTTTAAATCGACGGAAGGGTCTTTCAATCGAAGAATATTTTCGTGCCCAGTGAAAATATTTTCCAATTTCCGCAAAAATCCTTTTCTTAGTTCGCATTTCTAAATAAAGGCGAGCTTTGAGATATCGTGTCATAAATGTCATGACCGCACGTAAGTGCCTATGAACCACCAATAGTGCAACTGTAGCCTCTTTGTCTGCAGCTTCTTCATATATAAGCTTCCATTTGTGGAAAGCATTCAATTGCCGTCGATGAAAGACTTTTGCTTGAAATGGCAAAAAGAACCCATTGATTTTCTTGACCTGATCACCCCTCTCTTTGATAAACGAAAGGACACTCCTCTTCACAGCGTTTTTATGCTTCAGACAGACTGTACGTGCACGCCAGTCTGCGAGGATTCTCTTAGCGAAAATTAGCCGACAGTCATTGTACTTTAATCTACACCATCTCAAGTACTGTAACCACTGTATGGCGATTCTTTGTTCTTTCAACAGGACAACTCGGAGGGTCTCTCGGAGATATCGTCTTCTATCCGCTCTCTTGAATAATCGAAAATACAAACGACGAATGCGCAAGTGTCTATCCATGGCCTTACTGACCAATAAAGCAGTCTTTGTGGTAATGACTCTGACATCTAACCCAGTGTCGCCATCACGGGTGCCTAAAAACACATTTTCTAAAGTAGTACACTCAGATCCATGTCGATTTCCGCAGGCCTGGAAGAAAACGCTAAATATGCGGTTTTTGATTGCACGCATTCTCCTATCCTTAAGCTTGAAATCTGGCTGATTCGCAGACCGTACGTAACTTCGTCGAAGTTCTGATGATTCTATGAAGTCACCAAACCTCTTTTCAGATTCTTCAATATGCCTTCGTTCATCTTTCTCATGAGACATTTGTACTTTCATTCTGATAGAAACAAGAAACTTGCGGTGCTCGTGCAGCATGCCATAGCTCAGAGTTGTCACACCTTGCACGTATTTTCGAAGATTAGACAAATGGTAGCTGTAAACGCTATGTTCAAAAGATCTTCGCAGATTATTCAAAACACCAGCTCTGCACTTCATTGCTGCTACATGAAAGGAAGAGATGTACCTTCGTCTCCATGTCAAGGCGATAAATTCACCTCTTAGTACTACCCAATAAGAAGTCAATAATTTAGTACGCCTCTTCTGCCGTAGTATGTTAGATATGGAGTGAAATCGTTTCGAAACTCGAGAATGTAATACCCAGTGACGCATGTATACCTGCAGTATCGGACCAGAAGCTAGAATACTGCGTTTCATGACGTGTTGACCTGCGTTGTCACTAGAGCCTGGAATCTGTTCGATGGATATCACAGAGCCATCAATAAAAGATGGCGGGACCATGGACCTGTACAAACGAGCAATGCTATTACTACTAGATGCCTCTTCACCCTGCATTTTCGCACGAACAAGTCCTCGCCGAAGGTTGCTTACCCTTCTCTGTGATTTTTTATAATTTTCATCATCACCACCGCCATCACCATCACCATCACCGTTACCGTTACCATCGTCATTGTAAGCATTCGCGGCTTCAGACATCTGACCTTCAAATGGCTGCTCGAAGTTCTTTACCTTTTGAAGAGCGCCCACAGAGACGTGCACTCTACCATTCATACCCTCCTTTATCATAGATACGTAATCGGAGTTCACCATCTTCATAACAAATCCAAAGGACTGCCCATCAGGATCAAAGGACACTACGTGCTTATCTCTAACACTTTTTGTGATTAAATGCCCGTTTTCACCCGTAAATGCCTGAGATATGCGACGCAATGGTGTTAATCGACTCAAAAGAAAGGCGTTTCGAATCTGTAGAGCTTGTTGCCGACTCAGTTCCTCATCAGCTCTTTGTCGTGCTCTTTGGGATAAAACAGAACTCATTTGAGTCTCTGGATCTGCATTTTCAGAATGACCTAACAAAATACCATCAGCACTGATTGAACCGGCACTAACATTCACTGAAGTATTCTGAACGAGAATACCAAGCTCATCAGACAAAAATGAGATTGGTACTAACCAAGTCGCCTTTTCAAGTGCTTTGCGAAAGGTTACTCTGACATTCATTGCAGAATTTCGAATTTTCACAGAAGAGAGATTATCCGCCCGAATTGCAGCCCGAGCATCAGGACTACGAATTCCAACGCTACCAGGAGATGTATCAGCAGCGGCAGCACCGGCAACAACAAGCAGCTTTTGATCTTCTTTGCGATGGTGGCTATGTATGACATCTGCCATGGAGTAGTATATCCGCTTATTATTTGCCCACTTCCACAGCTTACCGAGAGCATATATCATCCACACTCTACGCACCGAGTAGACACAGTCAGCTACTGCAATACGCACGTGAGAGTGCATCATATGCGTATAGTTTGCTTCGGGAAGCTCGTAATCACCACCATCAAGGCCTCTCCCTGTCATGTCCATCGGAATCGCATCGCTCAATGGAGTGTTCTTGTACGGCATAGCAAAAGTATTGAAGTCCTGGAATGAACCCCGAAAAGACTTAAGTATCATAGAGCGAATGAAATGCTCACTATTTCCACTTCGGCGCAAAGAGTAAAACTTCGATCTTCTAGCTTGCACCACGCGCTTCATCACACAATAGCGGTAAAATTTATAATTCTTTACATTCACTCTTTGATGACTCATACTGCGTTTCCAGAAAACCCAATGCTTTATTGCTTGCTGTTGCATGTAGACTTGCTTGTGATCATCTGCTTTCTTGCTTTCCTCCTGAGTGATATCCATACAATAGAAATGAGAGCGAAGCACCTGAAATGCCTTCCAGTAAGCTGCACAATGAATCATGTGCACAGCCCGCAAAGCCAGTGGAGTAGTGTGAATACGCAATCTAAGTCTTGCGTAGTACTCACTCTGCCTTTTAACTAGAAGCGGTAACCGCCTGATCGTATGAAATGCAGCCACTGCCTTTCTGTGCAATACATTTTCGTGCAGCTGTGCAGCCATTTCAAAGTCTCTCTCTTCGCCTAGTATACCCTCACGTGATTTCTTCTTTAGGTAGTGAAAAACCTTTCTTTCCACGGATTGCTCAGCCAATTGGCACAGAATACGACCTCTACTAACGAGATAGGTTCTCTTATAGAGGCGTCTCATGAAAAACAACAAAGCCAATAAATCACAATTAGCTCGCGAACGTACACTCCTACCAATCAAAACTATGGTGTAAAATTTACCTGTGCTAAATCTCTTATAAGAGGAGCAAAGAAACAAAGGATTGTGAGCGTGGATGGATTGACCTTCCAAGCGGACTCCAGCTACGCGCTTAGATGCTTCTAGCGGACCACCTAGTATTGCAGCTCGTCTGGCGCTTTCAGCGGTAATATGTTGCTTTTTCGTCGGAGTTTTTTGAACAGACATGGCATTATTATTAGATGGATCAAAGTAAAGGCTCTCATTCACAGAAGCATCCTGACTACCGTAAGATCCATTCAAACTCATGGATAAATGCTCCATCGTTGCGTGCTTTCCAATAGTGGAGCCACTTCGTTCAGGCCTCTGGTTATCGCCGAGATATGCCGGATGCACGTGATAATATCGACGAGAAAGAAAATGGGTAGGTCGGACGGTTTTGGCGGCAAAGACCTTCTTATCCTCCTCAGTATGAAAAGGGGTTAAGGTCGGAATGGCTCTGCCAAGGTTAGAGCTAACGTCCACACCATCGACTGGAAGTCCTTCCAAATATTCACCTTCTTCATAATCAAAGAAAAAGCATTCATAACGGTACATGTTGGCTTTCCTCATTCGCAATCTTTGTCTGTGACAAGAAGTTACTAAACGAATCATCCCGTGGACAAATACGAACCGTACATTATGTGATCGAGCCTGCGCAAGATGAGCTGAATTCGTGTAATGGCTCCAAGCCTCAAAGACGTCCTGCATGCTCCTAACCAGGCAAATGCCCATAAATTTCGATCGAAGCCATTTTTCTAATGTACTTTCCAACTTAAATTGTCCAGCAGGATCAGAATCGCTTTCAGTAGCAAGCAGGTGTGCATAAACTTTAATAGCCATAGACTTTCTGATCTTCGAGAATTTTCTGGAAGATGAGCTCCCACCTTTGGAGGTTTCATCTGCAACAGGAATACCGTCAACATCTATTTCCCAATCATAGCGCGTTTGTGTTTCATCTTTAATGCGCTCAAAGTGACCAAAAGCATCATCTGAATCGCTACTGTCTCCCGGATGGTAATCGTCCTCACCCATCCCTACATCACGCAAACGGCTATCCAAAGAATTTTTGGCAATTGTGCTTGTATGACCTTTTCTTTTTAGATGCTTTCTTCTTTTCGCAGTATTATAAAAATCCTTCTGTGTGACCCGATGGTACTCCAACCACCTTTCAAACAGAGTTAGCATGGCGGCAATTGCATGACGATGTGCATGAATTTCATCAGCAAAAGAATGCACAGAAGTTATGATAGATAAGCCTCTCGCATCAAGCTCAATCTTAGGTGTTGCTTCACTCCAAGCTCCATTTTTGTGTATCCACTTGCGAGCACTGACCACGTACGGTGACACTGGCATGTCAGGATATGACGTAGAGCGAACAGGTTTCACTGTGTTCGGGGTCCTAGAAGGGGTCATCTTTGCGGGTAACGGAGAGAAAGGTGACACTTTGTCTTCCTCGTCAGAATCAAAATGGTCCGGACCTCTGCCTTCCACGAGTGTAGTAGCATCTATTTGATTGCCAGGTATGGGAGAAAATGGTGAAACCTTATCATCATTAGATGCTACTGGGACTGGTTCATCAGCATCATGCGCATTTCCGCTAAAGTCAAAACGGATGTGCTTATTCAAGCTTCTAAGGCCGTGGTTGAGCCCACGTCCATGCTTTTGTGCGTGTTTGTGAGAATGACCACGACCATGCCTATGTTTGGAATGAAGCTTCTCAGCAAACTTGGAACTATCAGAAGGTACGTCTGTATCAATCTCCCTACCCTTCTGCATTTTGGTTGGTACCGGAGAGAATGGCGACTCCAAATCCTGATCATCTATACTTTGTTCTACAGCGGGATCTACACGTGCAGTGCTTTCTGTTACAAGCTCCTCTTCCTCCTCGTGAATAGCATTTATGTGAGCACTTTGTGCGATTTCGCGTCCATTTTCTAGTGCTTGTTGCATGACGCTCATCAACCTTCCAGACTGGCTCTCGGATGCGTCTCTTGCTGTAATATTCATCGCAGCAGAAGCGCAAACAGGACTATCAGCACTTCTTTCCTGTAAACTTCGTTGAAGCTCTGCCTCGGCGTCATCTTTGTATTGATAAACCTTTACAAGATGTTCTTGACTACTCTTCAAGAGGTTGTTTATGCGATTCTCTATCGTTCTCATCTCTTTTTCGAGGGTTTCCTTTCCTTCCGCATGAGATGAAAGAATGGCATCTCGTGTCGCTATCCTGACTTCATGCTCATGCCTTTCTATCTCGCTGGTTGAAGATCCTGCCTGCTCTTGCACAGCTGCGGCGATTTCTTTTTCTGCCACAGCCAAGTTGATTTCAAGTTTCTGTAGAGCATCAGCAACTTTTTGCAACTCTTCTTCGTACTTTTGTCCATCAGCGCCGAGCCTTGCCACCAAGCGGTTCTCTTCATCTTGCACATACTGCTTCCTCGCTAGAAGGGTCGCCTCAATTCTCGCAACCAATTGTTGTATGTCTGTATCGAGTGCCTTTCTCTTCTCCTTTATCAAAGTTAGTTCCGCTTCAGCCCCTCTTTCATACTCATCATATGCCTTCCTAATGGCAGCACTATGGATCTGCTTGAGCATATTCTCAAAGCGGCCAGAAGTAATGCGCGCAATGTCTTGCTGATTCTGGAGATTCCGTGTATTGTCTTTAACGTCCTCCAATATTCGTTGTAACAATTGCAATTGAGTTTCAGTTTCTGATGCAAATTTATGAAATATGACCGAAATTTCGTTCCTATAAGCTTCCTCTGAAGCTAACGCATAGTGATGCATATCTTCCTTAAGTTTCTGAACCTGACCTTCAGCTTCAGCTCTTTTCTTGCATTCTTCTTGAAAGAGAAGAATTTCGCTGCTAAAGGATTTTACACAGGAGCTCCTTTCTTCATCAGATTTCTCCGCAGTTTTTCTTTGAATGAGATTCAGCAATGTCTGCAATCTCTCCTTTTCCCGCTGACATCGTGCTTTGATCTCTTTGTCCTTGGCTTTTATCAACAAGAACAGTCGCCTTTCACTTTGTTCCTGAGCCTCTCTGTGCAGCTTGTGCAAATCAGCGAAACAATCGGTTGCGTTCCTTTTGATCGCTTCCATTTTCAAAGCAATAGAATGCAAATGCTCCCTAGACTCCTTCTTCTGCGCAACTAGACTTTCTTGCAGCTTCCTCAACTCATTTCTAGTTTTTCCGGTGTCGGTTATTTCATCAGCAATTTTCTGTTCAAGCTCCACAATCTGCACATCGTAGTCTTCCCTTTCCTGGAACAGCATGCTTTCGACATCTTTCTCTTTCAAGCGAGACATTTCTGCCGCAGCAGCAGCAATCTGCCTATCATTTTCTTCCGTCATTAGGTGGATTTGCTGTTCTTTGAGCAGCACTGCACGCTCGCTCCACTCCTCGCTTGCAAGTTGATGAGTCTCTACTCGCTGGTGTTCTTTCACGGGCATTCCTTCTGCTTTGGATACAATATCTTGCATTCGTTGTGTCATTAAATCGACTTCCGCCTGTAGAACTTCTTGTTTCGAAAGTTCACCATCAAGCATCTTCTCTTCGTCTCGTAGCGCAATTTCGTGTGCAAGTCTCTCCTTTTCACGATTCTCAAAGTAAATCCGCACTTGTAGCTCGCCTATGTTAGAAATATGAAACTTGATCTGCTCCTCGTGATAGGAGGCTTTTTCGCGAATGTTCTTGACTCGATTACTGAGAATATCCGAGTACTGCTTCGCTTCAAGCTCCAGTCTGATAGCAGTCTGTATAGCCACTTGCTTAACATGCTTCTCTTGGAGTAGAAATGATTGAAATATTTTGTGCTCGAGCTCTTGCAGGTAGTAATTGCTCTCAATCTGAATGCTGTGATTCTTAGCTTTCAATTCGCTACTTTCTCGCTCTAACTCGTCTCTCTTCTCCGTTTCAGCGGCTAATTTTGCTCTTACCACTTGCAGCTGCATTTCATGAGATTGTCTCTCCTCCCGAAGAATGCTGGCATTTTTGAGGCTTTCAAGCTGCTGGATTGCTTTATTGGCTGCATTGATTCTGCGTTCTTGTTCTTCTAGCTGAAGTCCCAATCCTCTTTGTTTCTGCTCCAATAGCCTCTCTCGACGATCTGAATCTTCTTTCAACTGTGCAGCTACTCGATATCTCTCGTCCGTGACAAGATGCTCGGCTCTGGCGTGTGCCTCGTGCATTTTAGTCTGCGTGTTCAGAAGTTCTTCTTCAGCTTCTTTTCGGATTCTTTCTTCTTTTTCTATTTTCTGCTCCTCTTGTCGAAGTTGCTGAGCTCTATCTTCATCCTCTGCGGCTGTCTCAGCTTTTGAAATCTTTGCTCGGAGCTGAGCAACAAAGGCGTGCGACCGCTGCAATTCTATCATGCTCTTGTCATGTGTAGCTTGTATTTCTTTAGCTTGGTGTTCCAAATCTGCCTGGTGAATACAGGTTTCATCATTCAGACGCTGAGCAGCTAACAGACGTTCCTGCTGGTTACGTTTCTCGGCAACGTGATGGAGGTTGTGCACATGGTCTTGCATGCCGATGATATGTGCACGAGCCTTTTCACTCAGATCTGTAATATTGCTAATCAGTTCATCGACCTCATCTTGTAAATCATTATGCCGGCCGATCTCAATCTCTAAAATTTCCTGTTCATCCAAGATTTCCCTATGCATTGTCTCCTTGTCGTAATCATTGATTGAGTTCGCGATTTTGATCAAAGTTTTATTGATTTCAGTAGATGTTTCTTTGCGTAGTTTCTCCAACTGCACTTCACTCTCTGCAACAGCTGCCTGTTTCTTGTCAATCACCTCTTGAATATCTTGCTGTCTTTTCTCAAGGTCTTCCTGCAGTCGACCTTGCTCAGCCTGAACAATAATCTCCGAGCGACTTATGGTTTCCTGTAAATCCTCAAGCAAGCTCTGCATTTCCTGCTGTAGACGAAGTCTCGCATTCATCGCGTCTCCAATTGCAGTCTTATGCTGATTGATCTGAGCATTATGAGATGAAAGCTCAGCTTTTGATAATTCTCTCACGTCCTTTCTCTTAAGAGAAGCAAATGAAACTGCATGCTGAATGATCCTCTCTTGATGCATCAGTGAATGAAGTTTTACCTCTCCTTCCTTTTCAGACATACTGGCAACTATAGCACTCGCCTCAGTCAATGCCTTCTGAAGCTGCACTCCAGCCTCCTCTTGTTTGTGTAGTTCAGACTGAATCTTTGAGGTCATTACCTTCGTATGCATGGCTCTGACCTCCGCTTGAAAGGATCTCAATCTCAACTTCTCCGCCTTCAAGCGCTCTTTTTCAGCAACAATATCTTCATCATGCCTTCGTGTTTCTTTGATGCTTGACGTGGAATTCCTCCTAGCCTTAAGTTTGGAAATGAACTTGACAGATTGCATATTCTTCACCTTTTCAGCTTTTGCGTGGAGTCGGATCTCTACCTCTTTTTCTTGCAATAGCTTCGCGTTACGCTCTTCTTCAAGAGCCAAACGATCTAGCATTTGCTTTCTCTCGTCTAGCAGATGCTGTTCCGACTGCTTCATCATTTCCTCCATCTTACTCTGCATATTCTTCAACTCCGATCTCAATTCGTCTTTTTCACGATCAAGCTGTGTTTCTTCATGATTTTCGTTCACAATACGCAACTGCAATTCCGCACGCTCTTCGTTGTCTGTAGAAGTTGACAAAGCAGCGTGAAAGGAAGCCTTTCGAGTAGCAATTTCCTGTTTTTTCGTTTTGTGCAATTCGACTGCTTCGAGTAATTCTTTGTCCTTCTCATGCAACTTCGTCTGATAAGCTTCCATATCCTTTTTCAGTCGATTCATTGTTCTTTGACGTTCTTTAGTCAGATGCTGTTCTGCCTCAAGTCGCATTTCCTCAACCTTTTCGTGCATTTCTTCGATTTCCTTTTTCATGGCATCCCTTTTGGCAGTATCAGAATCGATCTTCACTGCATGACTAGAAATGACCTTTTCCTCCTTATCCAGCTCCCTCGGACTATTCTGCTTCTTGGTCACCTTGGAATTGATTTCTGCTAAAGCTTTATCAACGCTTTTTTCATGAGAAGTAATGTATTGCTGTAGTTTCCCTTCTTGTTCAAGAAGTAGTTTAGTGTGCTTATCTAATTCTGCTTGCAGTGTCTTCTGATGCTCTGCGCGTTCTTGGCGAAGCTGCTCTTCCTGCACGGACAGTTTACGTTCCAGAGCTTCTCGTTCTGAATCTCGAAGATGCTGAGCATTGAGTTCGTGCATGTGCTCTTGTAGACGCATATCATGCATTTCGCGCTCCATTTTTTGAAGTTGCTGCTCAGCTTCACTAACACGCTCGCGTTCTCTAGCAAGCAATATTTCCTCTTTCTCAATGTCTTCTTGATGAGCTTTGCGTTCTTCGTCAGTTCTAGCGCGTTCTCTAGCAAGATTGATTTTGCTAATAAAAGCTAGACTCCTCTTCTGCTGCTCCAGTGCACGAGCATGGTGTTCTTTAGTTTCTGCAATTTGCAGCACGAGTATCTTTTCGTGCTGTTCCAGCTCTTTGGCATGCTCTTCTGCTAGACGTAGTTGGTCTTGCAGCGCATGTGTCTCTTCCAGGTCATGCGATTGGAGATTTTCATACTTTCTTTGCGTCTCAGCTTTGAGCTCTTGTGCTTTCTCTTGCATTACCTGCAATTCCTGTTCAAGGTATCGTCGCTTCGTGGCTTCCTGATCAAGCTTCTCCTCTTCTAGTTTAAGCAGGTTTTCATGTTCCTCTTTCTCTGCTTTCTGTTTTGCAAGACTCACTTTCGCTCGAAGCTTAGAAATGACGTTCACGGCTCGTGCTATTTTCTTTTCTTCGCTGACGCTGTGCTCCTTCAGCTCTTTCTCTTTTTTCTGCATTTCCAAATGGTGGGCATTAATTTCTTTTTTGCGTTCAGCAGCCTCTTCTTCCAACTTCCTCCGCAATTCCGCATTCTCTGCTTCCCTGATCTGAGCAGCACTTCGTGCTTTCTCTTCATCTGCCTCGATTATTGCCGCGAGTTGTGCTTCATGCTCGTGCTCCAGCCTCAGCGCCTCTGCCTCGAGTCTGTCTCTCTGTTCCTGGAGATGCTTCTCCTCGAGCGCTTTGTATGATCTGAGGACCTCTTCCTTTGCCAGTCGAATATCTTCTTCGTGCTGGTTCTTCATCTCGGCAAATCGCATAGCATGTTCTTCCCTTTCTTGCTTTTCACGAAATTTTCGATCTTCCTCCTCAAGACTTTGCCGGTCCATCATGATTTCCTTCTCTCGCTTCATTTCCTCAAGTTTGAGCTTCAAAGACTGAGCATGTCTCTTTTCTAAAAGAATCTTTTCCTTCTCTTTGGCAATATCTTCTTCATGTATTAGCTTTTCATCTTTACGAATGGTTGCCTCTTTCGCTCTATGTAGCTGACTCATAACTCGAATAGCTTGTTTACGTTTACGTTCCTGGTCAAGAGCATGCATTCTCATCTCTTCTTCATGAGCTAAGATTGCCCGCTCATGAGCTTCTACTTCCTTGATTCGAGCAGCCATTTCATTGGCATGCGCCTCAGCAAGAAATCTTTCTTCGCGTTCCATCTGCAAGTGGATCTCTTCACTGCGCTTGAAGGCTTCCATCTCATCGTGATGCAACTGTTCTGCTTGCTTCGATTGCAACGCGAGGATTTTCTGCATTTCTTCCTCCTTGCGTCGATCATGTGCCGCTGCAATAAGAGCTAACGACACTTTGTGCAATTTGTGTAACTTGGTTTTTGGACGTAGAGGAACTTTGGTATGCATTCGTTTTAACTGTTTGGCAAACTCGTCGGTAGTTTCAGGCTCCAACAGTTCCTCCTTCGCTACAGCGTCGGTCTCTAGCTGAGAAAATCTATCACTGGTATCAACAGGAGCGTCGGCATCAGTGAGAGCATTCACTGCATCTGTCGCCGCCTCGGCGTTGGCAGAAGATTTCCGACCATTGCTGGAATTCTTAGAACCAGACCCAGTCCCAGTGGCTGAAGGAGCTGCAGCATCAGTAGTCGAAGTAGTGGTGGAAGTAGTGGCGGCGACCCCCAAACGGCTTGATATGGGAGTATTCAGAAGAAGTGTAGAGCTAGCACCAGCGCCCTCATCATCATGACCATCGCGGTCCTTGCGGAGCTTCTTCAGCGAGTCCAACTCTTCCAACATGTGTTCACCGTCAGAGCTGCTGCTGCTGCGTCTGCGTGCCGCAGTAACCCTAACCCCCTCGCCATTTTTGAGCGATCCTTCGCTCTCATCTTCCGTGACGGGGTCCAGCATGTCTCCGACTTTCTCGAGTTCGTCGACAGCTACTGGTGC
>JACLAC010001611.1_pt1 | contig 15621 bp, 10 predicted proteins | sample 8027881 | NCBI WGS metagenome assembly JACLAC01 (sample SAMN15725517, study PRJNA655200) | protist metagenome | isolation source: fluorescence activated cell sorting (FACS) single amplified genomes of... | place: Spain: Blaines Bay Microbial Observatory, Mediterranean Sea | collected 2016-01-19
GGAGAGTTTCATCCGTCTTATTTACAAGGATAAAAAAGCTGAAACAAATTAAAATACAAAAAAATATCCAAAAATTATTAACACAAGGCACTACACAATATTATTATAAGCTATTATTACCGAATATGATATAATGATATAATACCTGTATATACATGTACATGTTATACGACAAAATGAAGAGGCGTGTTATATACCTAGAACAACAGGACTGGTGCAGTATATATATATTATAGAATCATATAATCAAACTACAGTATATATAATCATATAATCATACTACAAACAATATATATATATATATATATACACACAGAGAGAGAGAGATAAACACACACACACACACACAAAATATGGAAACGAATTTGATACAACAAAATGTACAAAAGTCGGATAAGGCAATGGAATATAGTGCAGCACCAGGTGACTTACAAGAAGCAGAATATTATAGCCCTTCCTTAAAAGAAGTTTGCACTGGCTGTTGTTGCAGTGGGCGTTGTTGCGTCCTGACCTGGTCAGTGTTTGCTGTTTGCCTCTTTTGTGCCATACTAGCGGCGATATTTACAAAAGGATATTTAGGTTGGATTGTTGGTTCCGGCTTTCCTTTTATTATCTTAGCTGTATATGCCTCACAAATCTTTGGTGGGGATAGTGTTGATAAAGGTCAAACATGCCTTGTAATATTTTTACATACCTTGCTATTTGCATTCTTACTTATTATTATATTGCCTTTTGCTAGGCAGCCAATGATGAGAGCATTTGCAAATATCGATCGTGAGAATGATTATTGCATGTACAAATCAGTACAAGTTGGAATATTTGGCAAAGATCAGTATCCAAAACATATCAATATCACTGCAATCACTCCAAAAACTTTGTTGGTTGATTTATTTCCGCGTTCTGAGTTAGAAGCACCATGTTGGGGACTTGGTCTTTCACTTGGTTTTGGAGGTGCTTTACCAGAAGAAATTATAAAGATTTTAACAATTGGTGCATTTATAAGTCGTGGATGGGTAGCAGATCCATTTGCTGTGCTCGTATATTCCTTCGTAATTGGTACAACGTTTGGATTCTTGGAAAACAACACATACACTGTAGCTGCACTTGCGAGTGGAAATATAGTTACTCAAATATATAATGTTCTGATAAGAACCCTGCAGGCACAAACTATACTTCATGGATCTTGTGCATCGATGAGTGGATTATTCATGGCACAAAGGAAGTTTTTGTTCTGGAAATCGCATGGTGAAGCTAGTTGCTGCGAACTTGGTGGACCAAGACCAACATGGCTGGTTGTTGTTCCTGCAATTTATTTTCATTTTATGAATAATTTTATAGCAGCTGGACAACCAGCACTAAAAAGTGCTTTAACAGGGTTTATTATTATTTTGATAACGTACGGCAATTTAGTGGTGATGGTTCAATTTGTTTATTATCTATGGTTAACACTAAAAAATGTACCAAGAATTAATATAATAAATTTGGAAAAAATTGGAGCTGTTCCAAAAGCTTTGGCATATATATGTTGTTGTGGCTGTTGTAATGAGAATGTAAGGGATCGTAGATATGAATCTGTCCTTAACATGGTAGATATGGGTGGAGAAGATGAATATTTACCACCAACAATTGTTGAGGCTTAAAAATTTCTAAAATGTGTACATGTACGTATTATATGATACGACATATATGCGCAAAACACACACTTGGAGAAAATATTATTTGAGACCCACACATGTAGAGAGAGAGAGAGAGTCTGCGCGTTGTAATGTACATCATATTTATGATAATCTCAATAATATTATTTAAGTTTACGCATAATTATTTTATATTTTTTTATTTAAATAACATATTAAAACACACGTATCATACCAGGTATCATATGATAAATTATAAAACATTTAATGGTGTGTATTTTAAATATTTTAACATTAAAATATGACATATCATACCATGATGTACGCTTCGTACGGGGGTTCAGTACTTTATTATTATACGAGTATATCATATCATCCCATACCATCAGTCAAGTTCACATATACGAATATTATTATTCCTTTTAAAATAGGATTACGTCCCCCGATTATTATGACGAACCCGAATTACCACCACCACCACTTGCATCGCTTTTACTACTCCCACTACTTTTTCCTTTATGTTTTACATTATTATGTTTCCATATACTTAAACTTCCATCATAAGACGATGTTATATATGTATTTAAAGTTGGATGGCGATGTATACTTGATATAACATTTTGATGGCATTTCGTTGAATTGATTAATTTTGAACTTACAAGATCCCAAACATATACACTACCATCTTCTGAAGTACCTACAACATTTTTATCATTTTTTGAAAAACAACTTTCTGATTTATATTTTGAATTTGTATGACCAGTGTATGTTGCTAACACATCCCCAGTTTCACGTTGTGTTACATTGATGGTATTATTTAAAGTAGACACTATTAGACATTCTTTATCTTGTGACAATCCAACATGACTTATTATACTTTGAAAATGATCCTCAATTCTTTGACAATTTCTTATATCATATGTACGTAAAATTCCATCCACAGATGCAACATAAATTTGTGATTCATGTTTACCATTGACACTCAATACGGCATCGGTTGCATCTTCTAATATTTGCCCTGGTCCCCTAATATTATTCATACGTACATCCCATAGACTGACAGTACGATCATATGAACCAGCAATTATTACATTATCATGTGGATTGAAATTAATTGAAGATATGGCAGCTTTATGAAACTTTAATCTACGTTTTAAATGACCTTTTCCCACATCAAAAATGAAAATATCTCTATCACCGCCAGCAGAAATTATTGTTGAATTGTCTTTTGTAATATCAACTGTTTGTACTGGGTATCCATGACCTTTAAAAGTATGTACATGTGCTGTTTCTTGATGAGGATGGTTATTATCGTTATTGTTACTAGCATATTTTTTCAATACATTTGCCCCAACGCTAATATATTTCCATATATGTACATTTTTATCATCCCCTCCAGAAATAAAATGAGAACCATTTGAATTAAACCTCGCGCATAATACACTTTTCTTTTCATGCGCTTTTGAATTACTCCAATGTAGTCTTTGTACAATTTTTTTCTCAGTCATTTAATTATCTATAGTTCTTATTATGACACTATCTTTTCTTTTATAACGCATATGTTGGGGTAATTTGAATTCAATTAAATTAACTATTATTATTATTATTATTATATATATATATAAGTTAGGCCAAGATAGTTATACGCGCACATTGTATATATTATTATTATAAGTTTATTAATAAATAATAATGATGATGTGTGTTTTGGTTAAAGAAGAAGTTGTTGTTGTTGTTGTTGTTATTATTCGGTATAATCAAAGAATGAATAATAGATTGATGGACGGAGGAAACAGAACACAAACTACCACAACGAAATACTATATATATATATATATTAATGTATATATATCACATGTATAGAGATTCGTAATCATAGAGCAGGGAAGATTTCAAGTTTGCGTTGTTGACGTTTCTATCATTTATTATATATATATATATATATACCACAACCAATTTATTTTATTTTTATTTTTTAATTGCTTCTGTATAATAATGCCTACATTCTTTCAACAAAATGAGAAAATATTACCAAATTCATTTCGTAGATTAATACCAATACCGGTGAATAAATTGCAAAATACGGGACGGAAACTGAGTTCAACGGAGCACGGTAGTTTTTGGTTAAAAATTGTACGAGCGCAAAGTAATTCCATTGTATTGTCAAAATGTTATTGGAAATATAAAGAAATGACTGCACCAAGTGATATGGCTGATAAAATTGGAAGAGATGTTGGAAGAACATATCCTGAAAGTAAATTATTTCAATATGATATGTCTTTATGCCAAAAAGAATTAACAAATGTGTTACATGCGTGGGTAAATTTTGAAATCGAACATGAAAAAGACGAGAAAGAACGCTGTGGATATGTACAAGGTATGAATTTACTTGTTGGTCATTTATTACAACATCTTGGTGAAAGTTTATCTTTTGAAATTTTTTTACATATCATGTTAAATAAACAATATAATTTTAAAGAATTACTTGAACCAGGGATGAAAGGAACAATAGAAAAAGTAAATCATTTATCCGAATTATGTCAAAGACAATGTGGATTTTTATATTCCTGTTTGACAAAGAATAATATATTACCAATGACATTTTCCACTCAATGGTTATTAACATTGTATACATATGTATTAGATGGGGAATTATTATGGTTAGTATGGGATAATTTCTTTTTATATGGATGGGAATTTTTTTTCAATATTACAATTGAATTTATGAAAGGTTTAGAAGAGCGTTTAAAAATAGCGATTGATCGGAAAATACTTGAAACATATTTAAAGGGAAGAAACCATGGAGATATGATGTCCATATTATACAATAGTATACGTAATATCGCAACACGCAATTCAAAAACTCTTTTGTCCAATGATGATCCAATTGGTGGTTCAAAAGTTCTTCCATCACGTAGCCCTGAGAATTGGATTCAAAGGGCATTGTCAAGTTTGGATATAATTGATAGAACAACAACAAATAATTATCAGATTCAATCACGTCATGATGATGATAAGAAGGATATGATGAGTAATAATGATGATGATGATGATCCTGATGACAATACTAACAACAATGCAAATAGTCTAAAATTAATAACAGATGAAAAACAATTCAAATATTTTAAAATGTCAGAAAGTGACAAAGAGAGACTTATGAATACTGCATGGGCGAAAGAAAATGATATTTTAAGAAACAATACAATTCAATATTTAAAATATAGTGTAAAAGAAGATATTGATATTTTATTCTTCCATCATAATAAAAGAAGAAAAATTGAAATGGTGGCAAACAATAATAATGGCAATGATGCAGATGCTGCTACTGCTACTGCTGCTGCTGCCAATGTAAACAATAACAATATACCATATGATATTTTAACTGATATACGTTTGTTTCGTTATTTACGTGGTTGTAAATTTGATATGCGACAAACTATTATTAAATTAAAAAATACATTAAAATGGAGAAGAGAAGAAGATATTGAAGATATATCATTATTTTTATGCAATCTTGATAAAGATGAAACAAGTTTTCCATATAATAATATTTGTAGCAAAATATGGCCATCAACTATTTTGCATGGTAAATATGATCGAACTGGTCAACCAATACTTATTGAACGCTTTGGTAAATGCGATTTATCATATTTTAATAAAAATATTAGTTCAGATGATATTTTAGAATGGGTAATACATCGTTTAGAATATCGGCAATTAATATTGTCCAATATATCAAGAGAACAGGGCAAAATGGTACGTTTCTTTGGCATTCTTGATTTAAATGGATTGGGATTTCAACATTGTTCTACATCATTATTTGATGTTGGTAAAAAGATATTAAAAGTTTCTACTAGTTATTTTCCAGAAGCAATGTCAAACATATGTGTCATTAATACACCGTATGTGTTTTCAACAATATACAATGCTATACATCCATTGTTGCCTGAACGAACACAAAAAAAAGTGCGAATATTGGGATATGATTATCATGAAAAATTAAAAAAATTTGTTGCAGAAGAAAATTTACCAATGGAATATCGAAAGAAATAAATCTGGGGGGAAATATGAAAAGAAGATATTTGTGTGTAAAAAAATGAAAAATATATTTTACATCGTGATATATAATATATATATATACATGTGTGTGTGTGTAATAGAGATAGAGAGTACGTTCAGAATATTTATGGTGTGGGTTAAAATCTAAAAAAAGGTTTTTATACGCGAAATTTATTTTATCATATATTTTTACTTCCCGGGGTGTCATACATATGTATCGTGCTATCATATCAATTATATAAAATAGAGGGAGGTAATATGTCATCAAATACTCGTACTCGAAAAATACATTTTTTTAAAATTTGATTTCTTTTTCTTGTTGTTGTTGCCTCTTCTCATCCTCTGTAGTATTAATAAAATCATATCCATGAACGCGTGACACAAATGCATCAAAAACCTTTTGCAAAACAGTATCACTTAACATATCAAAAGCAATTGCATATGGTAACCCTTTAATATCTACATCCAACTTTACTTCCACCTCCGTTTTGTTATCTGGTAATTGTGAAAATTTCCAATCATAAACCAATGAATTCCAAAAGCCAGTTTCAGCAGCAGTAGATACGACTGATTCATTTTCAATAGTTACTATTTTATGTCGAATAGTTTCACTAATTTGTGAATGTGCAAAAGATAAATCAGCTTCAAAAGTAAGATTATTATTATTGTTATTATTATTATTATTATCGTCATTAATTATCATTGAATTTTCAACAAGTTCACTCTTGGTGCAATATGGTAAAAATTGATCGTATTGATCAACATCTGCAACCGTTTTAAATACTACTTCTTTTGGATGATTTAATATCTTTCTCCTTGATATTTTTTTTGATATGTACCTCATCATTATTTTGTATTTATTATTATTATTATTATAGCAATTATTATGAATATTATTATTATAGAAATTATTCATAATATTTGCAATCATCCTCGTTTCTTTTTTTTTTGCATATTTTGCAATCATCATCCTCGTTTCTTCTTTTTTTTTCGCATATAGGTCGTAATAATATAATACTAATAATATAAACACATACACGTTATACTATAAAAAATTTTACAAATATAGGTATATATATATACATATATGTATCAAAAAGTAGATTAAGATGATAATAAAAAAAAAAACTTTCTCTCTTTTCTTCTGGATTTCTAAATTTTATATATATAAATGCACCCATATAAATGAAATAAATTTATTTTTTATTCAAAAAAAGATAAGACGCGAGAGAAAGTACAATTTGTGGGACGGCTAACACTATTTAATGCTAATTAAAATTCCTACCATAAGTATACTATTTGTTAAATTAAGTACAAAATGCGCCAAATCCTGTCCCACTGTGTCCCACAAATTGTCTACGGGCCGTGTGGAAGATAATAGGCAATAAATGGACTTATATACAAAACTTAAGTACAATGTCTATTCCGCAGTTTCACAGAGAAGATTTGTGGGACACAGTGGGATGGCATTTTGGTGATAAAAATATTTAAAATAGCATTAAATAAGATTGTATATTATGTTTTATTAATGGAAATCGATATTTAAACAGAAAATTTGGGAATGCATTTATTCAATAGTGAATAGTTATAATATTTTATAACGTATTATTATAGGATTTTTATCATTGAAAACGAACTCAAATCCCAGTTCGTTTTTAACTCAAAAAAATGCTACGGCAATATTATCCTTAATCAGCATGAAAAAAAGTGAGTTATATGTTTTTCTAGCATCGGTCTAACATTACAGCCCTGGAGTCCCACATAGGATTTGTAAATATTGAATAGATAGGGGTTTATGTATAGGGGTTTAAGTACAATGATATGAACTAAGAAACGCCTATAGACATATTTACTAAGAAACGCCTAGACAACGAGTTAGTAAATGATAGGAAATTGAACGTGCCAGAAAAACACACCTCGGCATTACATGCACTGTTTACTAATTACAACAACAAGTACGCACACAATAAAACTTGTAAATATTCTATATAAGAATATTTGAATGAAGAGAATATAGATATACATTATTAAAAGTACAGCATAACAATGAATGTAACAAACGACGTTACTACTACCACCACCACAACAACAAATGCTGCTACTACAACTAATAGTCGACGCCTAAGCAGACTAGATGATGTAGATAGTACATTTAATGATTTACGAGATGAAGCAGAAGAAACGGATGCATCTTCTCATGCTCCCGGTACTCTTCGTGACTACAAAACTAAATACAATGAAATTGTTAGGTGGTTAAAACGGAAAAACGTTCGTGACGCTTTAAACACTCCTAAAACTGAAATTGATTTTTCAAGTTTTAAAGCAATTCATTTAAAAGCATTCCTCCAAACAAAAAAGATGATAGATCTCACTGGTACAATGGTACAAGACTATAAACATAATTTAGATAAGTACCGTAGTGCAATTAAATTTTATCGTGTTAAGAACACTGTAAACGATGCAGCATTATCAAAGTATAGTCGATATGAAACACTATTAAAGAAATATTTCAGTGCCATAGCCAAAAGAGAAGCTAAATTAGTACAGCAAGGGAGATTAACAAAGAAGAAGGGCCAAAAACACATGAATTCGTACTGTTGCTGCTAAATTACGCAAATTGTTAAAAGAGAGTAATTAAAATATAATATATATATTTATTTATTTTCATTTTTTTAAAATTAATAAAAAAATGAAATCAATATCTTGCCAAATTTCTAATTTTTTGTCTTCTCAATGGGATTGGCCGCGGGACAGTGCTATTTCCCTACAAGTGCCTCCGTAGGAGGGACACAGCATTGCAAGCCGAAGGCTTGCACAGCATTGCCTAAGTTAAGTCTTAAATCCTGTCCCACAAATTGTCCTCTAATAAGAAGAAGGGCCAGCTGGGCCAGCTGGCCAGCTGGCCAGAGCACAAGAAGAGAAGAAGAAGAAGGTATTCCCTGCCCTGAAGTGTGTGGGTGTCAATAATGTGTCTCGTGTTGGTATATGTTGTTTTTAATATTATAAGGATCTACTTATATGTAATATTGTAGTATAATATCTTATAGTGTTTATAGTGAAATAGTTTCTATTAATGTACTTAAATTATCCTTCGCAGCGAAGGTTTACACTTCAAAGGGTGTCAAATGATTATAGCGAAGTGGTCCCTATTGCTTAGAGTATGGTTTAGTACAACGTCAAATGTCACAATGTTAGAACGTACACACCAGGGGCTTTTTGTCCGCTTTTGTCCATAGACACACCATGGGCTTTTTGTCGTTTTTTAGGCCGTACACACCAGGGGTTATTTGTCGTTTTTTTAGGCCGTACACACAATGGGCTAAATGTCCGTTTTTAGGCCGTACACACCAGGGGTTATTCTTCGTTTTTTTAGGCCGTACACACAATGGGCTAAATGTCCGTTTTTAGGCCGTACACACCAGGGGTTATTTGTCCGCTTTTGTCCATAGACACAGCAGGGGTTATTTGTCGTTTTTTTTACGCCGTACACAGCAGGGACTAACTGTCCGCTATTCTAGGCTTTACATAAATTCATAGACTAATTATACCTATCACATTAACAAATCGATAAATCTATTTCATTTCCATCAAAATCATCCATTTCTTCATCCAAAATCACACAGAAATTCATAAACTCACTCGTCCAATTTTCCAAATGGATTCCAAAACTATTCAACAGGAATTTTGACTAAGTTAAATTTTCAATTATTTCATAGGTAAATATACTTCTTAGTTATAAATATATGAAGTATAATGCTATTTGATGCTATCGATTTTACCATGTTAAAAGCATATCGACAATCTACTTTGAGACCCTTAAATTGATTAAAATATTATTAAGTAGAGGTAATTACTTATGATATTTCAGGGCAGGGGTCCTTGCCTGGCAGGCGAATGTTGTACTATTATTAATAATATACCACCAGCATAGCAGTGTTATAATAAAATAAGGGTTTTAGTTTGTATAGTACTATAACTAAGTACTATACAGTGGTGTAAAGTGTAAAGTGTAAAGTGTGCACTTAAAGTGTGGTGTGAAATATATTAAGGTATATTTGTACTTAGCGTGGCCGTATATTCGTATTCTTAGCTATGATGTATTAGAATTACCAAAGTACAAATTTGATAGGAGAAAACATAAATTCACACTAATTTCAAAATTCACAACAACAATTTTTGGATGGGAAAAAATATTGATTGTATATATACATTTACATTATTGTAATTGGGATTTTACATCGTGTTGTTTTCACCATCTCTGTGTCGTCCATCATCACATTCAATTTATATATATTTCCTTTAACCCGTCTCCTCCCTCTTTCTATATAGATACTTAAAACATATTAGGATAGAATATATATCGTTGGTGTGTTGTGAAGACATACAGGATGCATGGGAGGAAAGCATCAAATCCGGTACTTCGATTAAGAATAGAGGAAACGTCTGTTATTAAAAATTTAAAAACTGATAATGTTAAAAATACACGACCATCGTCCAGGGGGATGATGGGTTTTCATAGTCCTAATAATAGATTTAGTCATGGTAATAATGGCGATGATAAGATCATGCATAATGACAATTTTGGTCAAAAGGTGAAAGAATCACCTGCTGGATTACGCCTTCGTCTTGGAGCTAATATTGAAAAACTTCGTTCACCATCTAGACTAAGAGTAGATTCAACACCTCGTTTTAAAAATAAAAACCTCACCTCACCATTTAGTTCACCATCTGGTAGAAGCACACCACCATCACCTTTAGCTTTGTCTGGTAGAAAAAGTTTATTTAATACTTCTACAAATTCCCCTGGATGTGTGACATCAGATAATGGAGGTTCATCACCGGATTCAAATTATTCTGGACGCTCACCTAGTCCTTTGGGTAGTTTAACTTTGCAAAATAGTAATAATGATAATAATAATAACAACAACAACAACACAACTGCCAATACTACTCCACGAAGTCGCACTGCTAGCATTGGCAATATATCATTGGAAACTGCTGAAAATGATTTATTAAATGGTAATAATAGTATTATTACATCGACGCCACGAAATAGTATATTGTCTACTGAAAATAGTCCTGGTGATTTTAATAATAACAACAATACTTCATTGTCTCCATCTCTTTCAATTCGTACAAATCGTTCATCAAGTAGTTCAACAAACTTCAACAATTTTAGTAATAATAATAATGATTCACCATCATCATCCTCATCATCATTATTAAGAAATATGACTTTAGATAATAATAATAATAATACAAATAGTAATCGTAAGAAAATAAAAACTCATGATAACAACAATGATTCGAAACGCCGCAGTAGTCGTAGTAATTTACATAATAACAACAATAATAATAATGATGTATCTCCAAAATGGTCACCAAAAAAGAAAGATGCTAATTGGCAAATGAAACATACGAATCAAAAATTGTTTTCAATACCTCTTACAAAACAAAAAAAATCAGTCGTAGTTTTAACTAATAATAATAATAATAATAATAATAATGGAAGAAATAGAAAAAGCAAAATTGTAGTTGTAGATAAAAGAACTCCAAGAGAATCGATTAATAACATTGTTAAATCAAAGCGTCGGTCTAGATATAATAAAAATTTAAAACATTTAAGAAAAGATTTAGATGTAAAGGCATATTTCAATGATAATGGAAATATCAATATGTTATCTCAATATGTAAAAAATGAAAGTTATTTAATAAATGATATAGTCGATGAATTTATTAATGATATTGAAATGTTTCAACAAAATGTTGATAAAAGTCAAAAATATCTGTCAAAGATGGCAAAAAAAGTAGATCAAAGGAAATTAAGTTTAATTGGTCAACGTATGCAACAAATTAATAAAGAAGAAACTTATAAACGCCGAAGACAAGATTTAACAAATGATATTGAATTGCTATCTTTGCGTTCGGAACGATTGGAGATGGAATATACAAGTTTATTGAGAGCATTGGAACAACAACAGGCATTGTTGACAAAGTTATCATCAGAGTAAACATTTACACGCAGCACAGGAGTGATTCTTGGGTGTGCGTATTTTCGAAACGAACGTAATTTCTTGTTTATTTTGAAGAAGGGGCGTATATGAAAATTAATACATCTTCTTGAGAGCATTATGATATATATATATTATGATAATGATATGATATAGAACTTCTCTGGACACCAGAGGCATTTTGGCCCAAATCGACGTTAACAACAAGCATTGTTGACAAAGTTATCATATCATTGGAGTACCCATAGATAGTACCGAACGTAATTTCTTGTTTATTTTGAAGAAGGGGCATATATATTTTACGTAATATATTTGAAAGAAGGGGCGTATATGGAAATTAATACATCTTCTTGAGAGCATTTTATGATATATAATATAATGATATGATAGAACAACAACCAAGCATTGTTGACAAAGTTATCATATCATTGGAGTACCTAGAGTACCGAACGTAATTTCTTGTTTATTTGAAGAAGGGGCATATATATTACGAAGTACGAGTATATATTTTTAAAATAATATTTATTGTTTTTAATATGCATACCGTATTATTATCTTCATCTCTCCCCCCTGCTGCTAGTACATGCATTATCTTGACATGTGACCAATATCTGTCTCTGTATAATGTGTCAAAACTTTTGATATAGCTTTCCCACCCGAAATTTTTGGATCATTGGACTCACGGTTTAGTTGTAATGTTTCTTGATGTATTCCATCTAAATCAGCTTTCGATTTATAACGCTCAAATATAGACAATTTAGTATCATCCCCGTTATTTAATATTACTTTGTATGAAAAACAATTTGGTTCACGTGCATATACTTTCTTTGTTAATGGTTTAAAATTTTTACAGAAAATAGACCTTTCTTTTTCATTTTCAAAACTCAAATCAACTTTCAAAACATGTATTCCTTCTACATTATTTTTAGAAATTTTTTGTCGATTATAATAATATCCAATTCCAAACCCTAAAATACCACCCAATAAGAAATATATATTTTTATGTTCCATTTGCTCCTTCTTGTTAGTTTCAACGATTTGTTCTTTATATATACACAAGATATGTGATCTAGCCCAGCTAGCATGATAGGTACATATAGATAAATAACATGGACTTAGACTATTTTATGGATTAATTTTGTAAAATTATATATTATTGTTGCACGTAACATTCTAATTCAACATATTATATTTGATATATTATTAATATTCATCATCATCTTTTTCAGCATTTTTTCTATTTTAGAGTAAGGTATTTTACATTAAAAGAAGTAAAATTACAATATATTTATATATAAAAATAATGAAAGACACATCATTAATACCTTAAATATATCAAGTTGTTGTACATGCTAATTGCTACCTTTTGCAACTTTTGACTGTCCCACAGGTATCTAAAAAGGTGAGGAGAGCAATAATAAAAAAAGAAACAGCAGCTGTGTCGAAAAAGGGGGGGGGATTTTAGATTTTTTAGAAAAAATTTTCCCAGTCCAGGCAGTGTTAGGCAGATACATGTATCTTTTATTAATAAAAAACATAGTTAGTAAAGATTGTGATATAAATACGATATAGAGAGAGATTTTACAATAGTAACAAATTTAACAATAATTTGAAACGAAATAATAGAATAAGTTTTGAATCTTTGTTTGTATTGTATTTATTTTAATTCTTCTTTTGCAAGTTTAACTAACAATGAAAGGAATAAGTTTATTTATAACATGTTTGTTGTTAATATCTGTTGTTCGTGGTGAAGACGCATTTAATTGTAAACTGGGTGAAGGTGTAACTAATTATGAAATATTAACATCTGGTTCTGCATCACAATGTAGTGGTGATTCTGAAATAACAACATCAACAGAATGTGCATTAGCAGCTAAATATAATAGTAAGAATAATATTGATGAAAATAGAGGATTTGGAGCCTCATACCATGCTAGTCATATGACCCATAGACCACCTGGATGTTTTTATGACACTCTTTATGAGAAATATTATTTTTATCACAACAAAAAATCAGACACAACTTGTGATCCTAAATATAGATGTATCTGCCAAAGAAAAGCATGTAGGAAATGCCCAATGAATACATATAGTAAAGGTGGTGCCAATGCATTATGTATACCATGTAAAGCCGGCGAAGTAACTGATTCTAAACAAAGTAAATGTTTTGGTGTAAACGATTTATTTGAAGAAATTAAGAAAGACTTAACTGCACAAAAAGAAAAACAAAATGATTTATCTATTAAAAATTCACGTTTATGGCAAAAAGAACAAATTAGAATGCAACATGATGAATTATTAGCAAGACGTAAAAATGCAGATAATAAAAAAGAAAAAGATTCTTGTAAACAAGAACGAGAAGATGGTACAGTTATATTTCCTGCAATTGAAATATCAAGTGAAATAGAAAAAATCGAAGATACTACTTGTATCGATACAAATCGTGATGAAATGTTAAAATCATTTTGCTCGTTTACATCGGATTTAGATCGTTTGTTTCGAAACCAAGGAGTAAAAAATCAAACGTCGCAGCAATTCTGGCCAAATATATGTTGTAAAGAACGCAGGGATAAAATATTAGAAGCATGTGTAGATCCAACTGGTGAAATTAATCGTACAGATATAATACCATTTGCACTGTCGCAAGGTGGTGATTATAGTCGCCATAATTTATATGTTGAAGTTACTGATTCAATTAAAAAAGATGGTTACATAAATAGCGGCATGATAAAGTTAATCAAATCGTTGAAGCCGGAACGAAACGATCGTATCATCGAAAAAGTAAATTCGTTTTTTGATGACATTTCATTATGCGGACCACGTATTGTCGATAGTCCTGGAGAAGAAAGTAAATTGTGCCAACTTTTCATACCATATCGTCATGCAATGAAAAACTTTTACAATGTAGTTGCGGAGTTGTTTGATAATATTATGAATGATGAAATGTTAGAAATAATGAAAAAATCTAATAAACCTTTAGTTGAAGAAAAACAACCAAAGAAATCAGCTAAAAAACCAAATATTAGCACTGTTAGTGCAGCTGGTGGCGCAGGAAATAGTGATACTCTTAATAGACCAACACAAGCGGCAGCACCAAATGTAGTGAAGGGAAAAAGAAAAAAGAGGAACTCAGTAGTGAAGGGAAAAAGAAAAAAGAGGAACCCAGCATTTTTAGAAACAATGGAAGGTTCATTGCGTAAACGTCAACTGGGGAAGTACAACTGGGGAAATACCATAAATGAGAAATACAATATGCAAGAGGTTATAAAATTAAAACCAAAGCAAAAACAAGAACAACCAAAAGCGGGGAAACAATGTGAACACAAAGATAAGAAATTTAGGCAAAAAGAATTAGCAACTATGAAGCCAGAATACTGTTCAGGGTATAACCATTTAGATTTATCGAACAAAGAAATTAAAAATATTGCTATTCATTATTTAAACCTTTCAAAAAGCGACAAAAACATGTCAAGGTTATCAAGAAACTTGTATTATGATGTTCAAGATGGCAATTGTCCTGCTGCACCGTTATTTACAGCGAAAGATGTTTCCATCCAACAAATTAGTATGGACACACTTGGTGAAAATAACGAATGGGTCGCAGTTGTTAAATTGAATACCGAAGATGAAAATAGTTATTTAAAAAGTGAAGTGCCAAATTGCTTACGTGCTGATTATTTAATTGGTGCAACCGTAAAAGTAAAGGCATATGTCGATGAAGAGAAACGCAAACCATTGAAAGATGGAGGTAAAGATTATTCAAAAGAGGTCGTTTTGACAGGTACACACTATGAAGTGACGAGTTCAAATGTTGGAAGAAGGCGAAGGTTGTTAAAGACTCGCACAGGTGCATGCTAAGATGTGATATGATACATACTCATGAGATATTAATTCCTAGATATTGCCCGAGACCACCA
>JACLAC010005896.1_pt1 | contig 15608 bp, 12 predicted proteins | sample 8027881 | NCBI WGS metagenome assembly JACLAC01 (sample SAMN15725517, study PRJNA655200) | protist metagenome | isolation source: fluorescence activated cell sorting (FACS) single amplified genomes of... | place: Spain: Blaines Bay Microbial Observatory, Mediterranean Sea | collected 2016-01-19
TCCAGCCACCACCATCCGTGCTCATGTCACACTCAGCGAGCTCAACGCCTGAGGTAAAAGAGAGATAATAGTCTCCAGAAGACCAGCTCGGCTGCGTCGATAGAATTTCTAAGCAGCTGCTAGCTGGGCATGCTTCTCCAGTTCCCAAAAGACCTTCATCAGCTGCGCCAGAGCAATTGTCATCGATACCGTTACAGAGCTCAAGCTCTTCGGGTGAGATTTCAAAAACCTCATCATCACAATCATCTGCATTCCCCTCATAAAATAAGGGCTTCGTACAAGCCAAAGCCGGCTGTTCTGGGTCTCCATACCCATCTGAGTCACCATCAAAATACCATGTCAGAGCATCAACTGCAGACGACTCATCGACATTGCCATCACAATCATTATCAAGCCCATCACACGCTTCTGTAGCTCCTGGGTTAAGCAAGCTTCCAAAGCCTTGTAGATCATTACAGTCACCAGCTGTCGCGATCATCCCCGCTGGTTGAATACAGGAGAGCAAGGTGTTGTTTGGATCTCCGTACCCATCTCCATCCACATCAGCAAACCAGATAAAAGTAGACAGTCCTTCATCTGCCACCCCCGAGCAGTTGTCATCGATACCATTGCAGAGCTCTTGCTGGTTGGGAGCTATAAGTGCATCACCATCATCACAATCGGAAAAGTCGGAGAGGTAACCCGCTGGTGCTGAGCAGCTGTCTACCCACTCAGCAGCGTGGCCATACCCATCCTGATCTCCATCATAGTACCAGCTGCTAACATCCGCTGCGGAAGGATCATCAACCAGAGAATCACAATTATCATCCACACCATTACAAAGCTCTATTTGGTCTGGTGCAATCAAGGAATTCGTGTCATCACAATCGGAAAAATCGGAGAGATAACCCGCTGGTACAGAGCAGCTCATAATACTGTTCAAAGGAGAACCGTAACCGTCACTATCTCCATCTTAGTACCAGCTGCTAACATCCGCTGCGGAAGGATCATCAACCAGAGAATCACAATTATCATCCACACCATTACATAGCTCTATTTGGTCTGGTGCAATCAAGGAATTCGTGTCATCACAATCGGAAAAATCGGAGAGATAACCCGCTGGTACAGAGCAGCTTATAATGCTGTTCAAGGGAGAACCGTAGCCATCACCATCTGCATCGGAATACCAGACAAGAGCATCAAGCGAAGTCTCCTCATCAATCACTCCATCACAGTTGTTGTCTACATAGTCACAAAACTCCGGAGCCCCAGGGTAAACAAACACCTCAAAATCATCACAATCTCCTGCCTCTGCTACGTACTCTTCCGAAGCTGTACAGGCCTGCTCTGGTTGAGCACCATTTCCATAACCATCACCATCATTATCAAAATAAAAGAGACTTCCAACACCCTCATCAACAGCTCCATCGCAGTCATTGTCACGCTCATCACACAGCTCCTCTTGGCCTGGAAAAATAGCCACTCCTTCGAGGGTATCATCACAGTCTCCGCCCTGCTCAATGTACTCAGCCCCTGGAGAGCATCCTTCAATCAGTGTGCTTTCGTCACCATAGCCATCTTGATCGTGATCTAAAAACCAGCTTCCAACCCCAGCTTCGTCGATCTGCTCATCACAATTATTATCGATACCATCGCAAATCTCTTCAGCCGAAGGATTAATCTCAAATCCCTCCTGAGGATCATCATTACAATCATTCCCAATGGGAATATATCCCTCAGGAAGTTCACAGCTGTTGATAAAAGATGCATTGTCACCAAAGCCATCACCATCTGCATCTTCATAAAAGATCGTGCTCACACCTTCATCGATGAGACCATCACAATTATTGTCTATTCCATCACAGACCTCAAGAGCAGTCGGCGCATGATCGGCCGAGCTATCATCACAATCTTCTCCTGCTGGAAAACCATCGCCATCAGCATCGATCAAAGAAGGATCAACCACAGCTCCTTCCGCCACATCAACAAGGGCGCTCTTCTCTTCTACCGCACATGCAAGAAGCCCAAAAAGCACATTATCTCCTCTTATCAGCCCATAGCAGTATACGAAATATTTTGAGCCTGCGCCAGCTTCATTAGCTCAAAATAGAGGCTCGTTTACCATGTCGTAGCAGAACCACAAGAGAGCATCTTAGAGCCCATGTAGGGATTTTCAATTCCGTTCGTTTGCTGAACCCAAAAAGAGTAGTCTTGCGCCATAGGGCACTCAAAGATGTAGAGATCTTTGGAGAGCATCTTATCACTTTTTAATATCTCAATCAGGGGCTTACTCAGATCTCCGAACATCTGTCGAGCTCCCTCCATATCTGCAGTGGTAGCTTGCCGAAGCTGAGCCGCCTTACTCGAGAGCTGAGTATATTTCGGCTTGATTTGGTCGGGAGCAAATCGCTCTGCTACATTGGCAGCGCTGATAATCCGATCACAAGCATCCTCTAGTCCATTCAGAGAATCTTTCGCAAGGGCAGATCTAAGAAGCTCATACTCCGCAAGAATGGTCTTCATTGAGGCCGATTCATCTCCTCTAATTTGACTTGGATTCCCAGGCTTTTCCGGCGCTGCTTTGTCTGGGTTCGTGTAGCTTTTATCTTGGCAGGCCAGTAAAATAGCAAACAAATAGATCATGATCTTTTCCTCCGTTGATGATGCAATAACAGGTTTTAGCTCAAAGCTTATTTTCTCGCCCCTTCCAGAGCATAAAAATTGCTGGATAAACCAAAAGCTCAAGCAAGAAAGAGCTCACCAGCCCACCAACCATTGGCGCTGCTATTCTTTTCATTAAGTCACTACCAATTCCCGTTGACCATAGGATAGGCAGCAAGCCCATAATAGAGCTTAAAACCGTCATAATCTTTGGTCGAATTCGATGAGCAGATCCCTCTACAATGACCTCTACCAGCTCTTCTTTTGTCCCGACTCTTCCTTCTAGCTCTGCTTTTTGATGCGCCAGCTTTAGGTACAGCAACATTACAATCCCCATCTCAGCATCTATTCCAGCCAAAGCCAAAACACCAACCCAAACCGCAACGCTAAGCTTAAAGTTCAAAAACCACAGCAAAACAACGGCTCCAATGAGAGAGAAGGGAACGGCCAACAAAACGATACCCACCTCTACAAAACTACCGGTTGCAGCAAAGAGCAACACGATGATCACGCCCAAGGCAATTGGAACAATCTTCTTCAGCTGGGCCTCTGCATGCTCAAGATGCTGAAATTGTCCAACCCAGGTACGGGAAACTCCTTCCGGAAGGGCCAGCTGTTGAATACGCTCCTCGGCAGCGGCGACGAGCTCTGAGCTCGAGCGATCACCAGGATCGATAAAAACAAAAGAGCTTAGCCGTCCTTCCTCTGAGCGAATCATCGGTGCCGCCAGCTCATAGCTCATGGATGATACCCTAGAGAAGGGCACCAAGCCACGCTCTCCCTCCATTACAATATTCTGAATAGCCTCAGGTGTTTCTCTAAATTCTCGTGCATAGCGGAGCACAATTGGATATCGAGCACGCTCACGATAGAGCGTAGAGACATTTTTACCCCCGATGAGGGCCAGCTGCTCGTTGAATTGAGCGGAAGAGATGCCCCATCGTGCAGCTTCACGCTCATTGAATTGCCAATCGAGAAATAACCCCCCTTCATTGCGCTCAGCAACCACAGACCGACCAAGGCCAGAGAGGCCTTGTTCAAGCATTAAAGAGGCCTCTGACAGAGTGTGGGAATCATTGGCCAGCAGCTGCAGCGCTAAAGGAGTCCTGACTCCGGTGCTGAGCATCTCTAAGCGTGTTTGAATTGGCATCCACCAAAGGTTGGGCATTCCCGGCACCTGAACAAGCTCATCTAGCTCCTGAACAATATCCTCAAATGTTACTCCTGATCGCCACTCAGAAGGATCCTTGAGCACGATCGTCGTTTCAGCCATTCCCAAAGGAGCAGGGTCTGTTGCCGTTTCTGCACGTCCCATTTTACCAAGAACAGAGCTAACCTCAGGAACAGACTTGATCTGAGCATCCATCTGTTGCAAAACGTGCATTGCCTCTCCCTCAGATATTCCTGGAGGAGCAGAGGGCATATAGAGCAAAGAGCCCTCTTGAAGAGGCGGCATAAACTCTCGCTCTAAGGAGAAAAATAGCGGCATGCTTAATGCCATCGCAAGACCTGCTCCCACAATAGGAACCAAAGGAGCTCTTGCTGAAAAACGTGCTACTGGAGCATACATATTTTTCAGCCACAGCGAAAGCCGATCTTCCCCCTGCCCACCCTCTTTAAACAATAAAACGATCAAAGCAGGTACCAAAGAGATGGCAAGTATCGCTGCTGCCAACATCGCATAGGTTTTACTAAAAGCAAGAGGCCTAAACAAACGGCCTTCGACTGCACCTAGAGAAAAAATAGGCACAAAGGAAACCGCTAAGATCAGCAAAGAGAAAAATATCGAGGGACCTACCTCTTGCATCGCAGAAACAACACTCTCTTTGTGAACCCCCTTTTCTGCTGCTCTTTTATGTACATTTTCAACAAGTACAACAGCAGCATCAACCATAGCTCCAATGGCAACGGCTATTCCACCTAAGGAGAGTAAATTGAGAGAAACTCCTTGAGCAACCAGCGGAATCATCGAGATTAAAATTGCCAGAGGCAAAGCTATCAGCACAACAAATGCAGTTTTTATATGCCACAAGAAGAGAGAGATCAGCACCCCGACAATGAGCAGCTCTTCAGCAAGGCTGAGCTTAATCGTAGAAATCGCCTGCTCGATAAGCTCCGATCGATCGTAGCCCACCTCAATTCGAACCCCATCTGGGAGCTCTAGCTGCGCCAACTTGCTCTTTACGGCCTCAATAACGGTAAGCGCATTTCCTCCTTGCCGCATGAGAACAATCCCCCCGACAACAGGGTGCTCTCCATTCCAATCTGCTAGCCCCCTTGAAGGAACAGGAACCTCTGAAACCTTAGCGACGCTCTTGAGCAAAATCGGCATGTACTCATCACTAATTCCGACCACCAGCTGCTCTATATCCTCTTTATTGTTCAAATAACTTTTAGCTCGCAGCATGTACTCATGGCCTGACTGCTCAAGTACACCTCCACCCTGCTCTTTATTTCCCTCTACAATCGCCTGCTCTATATCTACAGAGGAGAGTCCTGTTCCCTGTAGACGATTTGGATCGAGCTCAACACGATATTCCAGCTGATTTCCACCAAAAGCGGCAACCTCTGCAACATCTTCTATAGACTGCAGCTCATAGCGAAGTTGCCAATCTTGAATGTCTCTAAGCTCGGCCAGAGAGTGTGTGCCTGCTTCGTCAACCAGTGCATACATAAAAATCCAGCCCATTCCAGATGAGTCTGGTCCCAGCTGAGTCCTTGCCCCTTCAGGTAGCTCAGCCGTTCCTAGCTGCTCAAGAGTACGACTGCGCGCCCAATAGAGATCCGTCCCCTCGGAGAAGATGACATAAACAAATGAAACACCCAAGAACGACTGTCCTCGAACATCTTTTACCTGAGGAAGAGCCAGCATCGCCGTCGAAAGAGGGTAGGTTACCTGTGTCTCGACCAGATCAGGGCTTTGGCCTGGCCACTCGGTCATCACGATCACCTGAGGATCAGAGAGATCAGGTAGGGCATCGAGAGGTGCGGCCTTCAAGGATAAAAAACCCACATAACCAAGCATCAGAGAGAGAAAGAGAACAAGCCAAGGCTGATCGGAGGAAAATTGAATCACCCTCGCAATAAAAGAACCCCGCTTATTCATTATGCTCCTCCGACCAGACAGTATCCGCTGCCCGTATTCGAGATTCAGAGGCCAAGAAAAAGACCCCCTTCTCAACCACTTTTTCTCCCTCTTTAAGACCTGAGAGAACCTCAACCCATGCGCCTGCATCTCGGCCTATTTTTACCTCCACGGGCACCATACGCTCATCGCGAACCAGAAGGACCATTTTTCTTTTTCCATAGTGAATGATTGCCTCCTTGGAAACCGAGAGCCGTTCACCAAGCTCTAGCTCTAAATAAGCATCTATCTGTGCTCCAGGAAATATACCGGCAGTAGCATTAAGCTCTGCTCTTAAAAGCTGTACTCGTCCTTGACGCCCCAAAAAAGGCTCAGTAAAAATCTCTTTTAGCTCTAGCCGCTCTCCTCGATGCTCCACCATAAGCTTCGCTGGAGCCTCAAAGGATTCATAAACCTCAGCCTCAACCCACAGCTGCTCCAAAGAAACAAGCTCCATCATTTCCGCTCTCAGTACAGCTCCAACTATTGGAGGCTGAGACCACAAGCAACCGGTTATCGGGGCTCGATAGATGCTCTCTTCTAATACATGACCTTTCTTTTTCAAGAGCTTGAGCTCTCTGCTGCTCATGCCAAGCAGCTGTAGTTTTTTCTGAGTAGAGGCTTGAGCCGTGATTAAAAACTCTCGCTGAGCGGCATAAAGCTGAGGGGAGTAAAAAGAGAAAAGCGGATCTCCCTTTTGAACGCAAGCCCCCCTCTCTTTAACAAAGACAGACTCGACCCATCCCTCAACACGAGGAGAGATCAGGTGACGCTGTTTCGAAGGTATCGTGATCTCCGCAAACAACGGTTGCGTTGCTTTTAGCTGACGCTTCTTTACCTCTGTGGTGCTCAATGTGATATTTTTTTTCTGCGCAGTGCTCAGCGAAACACCACCATCCTCAAGCTCTGCCTGTAAAACAGGAACCAGATCCATGCCACAAAGAGGACAAGCACTCTCTCTTTGCTCTTGAATAGACGTATGCATCGGACAAGTATAAAAAGCTATCTCTTCTCCCCAAATCAGCTCCTCCTCAGCAAGCGACCAATTAGACTGGGTACCACAGCTCAGCATCGCAGAGCCCATATAAGGATTCTCTAATGCCCCCTCTCGCTGTACCCAGCGGGAGAAACCATCGACCATTGGGCACGAATAAACCTGCCAATTATTCTGAAGAGAGGGTGTGGTTTGAGCTAAAAACACGCGAAAGTGCTCTAGCTCTGCATGGCTCTCTCTTAACGAGCTCAGCTCGTTGCTCGATAACATTTTATTAACCACCTTCATGGTCGCTTCTGCTGCCAACAAATGCTCAGCGTTATCAATATTCTGAAGCAACATAAGTAGATCTTGAAGCTCTTCGGAGAGCTTCGGATCATCAGAGGCTAGCTTGTGACGAACCCGATCGATTTGCTCAAAGATAAGCTCCTCTTGGTTACCCTTGTGTTGAGCACATGCCAGCCAGAAAAGAAATACCCAGATCATTGTATATCCTCCAATAAAACGCCACGACTCCAGAGAAGATCATTAAACAGCTGTAGGCTTTCAAGCTCCAAGCGGTGAAGCTGCTCACGCAATAAAATGTAGCGATGCTCTACCTGAAGTAGCCGAGAGAACGGAAGCTCTCCTGCTGAAAATGCAGAATGTGCAGCCTCTTTCTCACGCTCAAGAATCGGCATCGTTTGGTGACGTAAAAGCTCTATCTCTTGTCGAATAAGGAGACTGCTTTCATCGACTCGACGTTGTTCTGACTCTATGAGGATCACGACAGACTCTTTGTTCTCAGCTGCTTTTTGAAGCTCTAGCTGAGCTATCTCTATCCTCTTTTTGGTCTCTTTATGCTGCGGTAAGCGTAGCCCTACTCCCACAAGAAGAGCCGGCTGATGCATCATTGAAGAGTAGCCAAGAGAGAGAGTAGGATCCGGTCTAAGCTCTTCCTTCAATAGCTCCATGACAAGACGTTGCTCATCTATTTTTTGTACTGCTAGCTGCAGCTCTGCTCGCTTAGATTCACCTGTCTCAAGTGAAGGAAAGAGAAGCTCTGAAGGGGGTTGAAGAGCACAGGGCTCTGCTCCAATAAAACCACAAAGAAAAGCTTGATGCCGAAGCAGATGACGTTGCTGCTCTAATTTTTGCTGTTCGAGCAGAGCGAGCTGAGACTCTGCAGCCAAGAGCTCTGCACTCTGTTGCTCTCCTGCTGCAGAGCGTATCTGTAAAAGCTTAAGCGAGGTTTCAATGACCGCTTGATGCTCTTCTGTGCTCTGAATTAACCGAGAGCTATAGAGCCAATTTTGATAGTGCTCCAAAACCGTTCTTTGCAGCCGTTGTTTTTCTAGCCTTAGCTCCGCCTCTGATTGAGAGCTCTGAATCACCGCCTGCTCTGTTAAGAGCAGACGCTTATCGCGACCATAAATATGCTGCTGAATAGAAACAGAAGCAACCAGAGAACGCTCATCTACAGCTGCGGCTGGGGACAGCTGAAGCTGTAGTGTCGGTGCTGGTAAGAGAGCAGCAATAGATTCATTACGCTCTGCTCCCAAGACACTGAGCTCAGCGGCCTTAACAGAGGGGTGGTGGTTGAGGGTGAGCAGAACTGCTTCCTCAGGAAAAAGAGAGTGGGACCAAGCGATCCCTAAAACAAACAAAAACATGAAAGCTCCGAGATAAGAATGAACAAACAGTTCTCTTACCTAGAGCAACAATGCACGATTCCTAAGATAAGGAGGAGGTCCTCTGGCCAGAGGTAAAAAGCTCAATGGCTGAACAAAATTGACCTTGTTGATTTCGATAATCTGCTCAGGCTCAAGAGATGTTTTTAGCCAAGCAACATCCCCTAAAAACCCGTCAAGGAGCTCGGGGCTATCGACCATTTGTCTGGTGTCTGGCTCACCAAGAGAAAGATCGGTACAGCACACTCTGTTTTTTAGTGATGGGGCGTCAACATGCTCAGCATGATGATGCTTTGCTTCTTCCGCACAGCAATCAACAATCATCACCCGTTCCATCGGATAACAATAGGAGATAACCTGCTGCGCCGGCAGCAGTAGCACACAGCTCATGAACAGAGCAAGCAACTTTGTCCATAATATTTTAAAATCAATGTGTAACTCTTTCATTATCTTAATCTTATGTTCATTTTCGTAAATTTGCGCGAACTTTTTTTAGCAATCGGTTACCTTGGTTGAAATTGTATTTCTATCCGGAGTCCTTATGCTGACCTTACTTGGAATGATCAGCTTCTCATATGCTGAAACCAATTGCAGTATTCCCATACCGCAATCGATGTTCGATTCAAAGCTCAATGACATTGAATCTGCCTTAAAAGCAAGAGATCTTCCTCAGATGACTCAGAAAATAGAACAGACAACTCTTTCTATTAGCTGTCTTGCTCAGCCTCTGACGCAAATTCAAGCTAGTCGCTACCACATGCTTGGAGGTATCTACCACTTTGTTCAGAAGGATCAGGACAAAGCACAAATTTATTTCTCCTCAGCCAGAGCTGCCAATCCAACGGCGTCAATATCGACCGAATTCTTCCCTGAAGGACATATGATTCATGCCCTTTACAACAATGCTCCCGAAGTCAATGATGGTGATCCTGTTGAGCCCCCTTTAAAAGGAGACCTCAAGTTCGATGGACTCTCTCAAGGAGAACGTCCTCTATATCGACCGACAATATTCCAACATGTCGCTGGTGGAAAAGCTCTTGTTACGGCTGTTTTAGAGCCCGGTGATTCCATGCCGACCTATCAAACAGAATCCAGCTCAGCAGAAGAAAACACGGCAAAATCTGATAAAAAAAGCTCCACAGGAGCTGGAAAGGTTCCCTCTCCAGCTGAAGCTGCTGCTGACGCGACTGCTCCAAATGCCATCGCTGACGCGACTGCTCTTGCAGGTGCATGGACCAAAAAAGACACGATTATGGCCTCCTCTGGTGGCGCTTCTTTGGCCGTAGGTGCTCTGGTAATGTTGGTCTCAAATGACTTAAAAACCTATTCGGCCTATCGAAGTCTAAGCAGCGCTGCGAGCAAAGGAAACGAGCCCAACAACAGTGATGTAAGTACATTTGATGCTTTTTGCTCCGAGCAAGGTAACTACAGTGGTTCTTTTTTTGATGCTACCGATGAACAAGTTTCAGAGTGCGCAAAAGGTCTACAAAGTGCTGCAACCAACGATGCGCTCTTATCTGCTGCTCTCATGGTAACGGGCGCCTCTCTGCTGACAGTTACCTTTGTCTTCTAGGAATAAGCTCAAGGATGAAAGCGCAGCTGCTCAGCCCAAGAGAGCTCTTCTTCTCCTGAAATAATTGCCACCATGCGAGCTTCTCCTAAAATATGAGCCCTTCCAAAAGCTAGGGCATAGCTTTGAGTGATCCCAAAACCATCTTCATTGCTCATTTCAGTACATGCTCCAAGAGCAAAGACCTGATGACAACCTCCAAGTAGCTCCATCCAGATCAGCTCCGTTGTCTCTAGCTGATCCCAAATTCGCTGAGGCTCATCATCATCATTTGTTCCACTCATCATGAGCACAGGCTTACGAACATTACTTCTTCCGAGCTCACCAAACCATTCAAAGCTATTGGCTCCTGCCATTGGTACCAACGCCTGAACTCGAGGATCAATAAAATCTTGCGCAAAAACAGCTCGCTCTTCTACCGTACAAGGACGACTCATGTCCGTGCCTTCTGCACAGACCTCATCGACAAGCTCTTGATCTAGCTCTCCTCCTGCAAGTAACCAACCATCATAAGCACCATAAGAGTGCCCTGTGAGCAATACCGAATCTGTATTGACATCCGACAGCCAAGAGGCCTCTTCTACAGCATCTATACTGGCAGAATCATCAAGAGGACGCCAGTAGCGAATGCTCGGTGGAAGGAATTCGGTGTAGTCTGAGACCATATTGCCAGTGTGATCTGGAGCAACCGCTACCCAGCCATGTGTGGCAAAATGTCGCATTAAAAAAGCTGAATTTGCTCCATAGCCAAAATTACCATGAGAAAAGACCATTAAAGGGTGACCTCCTACCTCATTAGCCTCAGCCAAGGCTGCTCCTCCCAGGACATCTTGATCCTCAATAAAGCCCATGTAAGTAACCTCTTCACCATGCTCCTCCAAAGTGGGATACCAGACATGAATATTAATACTACGCACTTCTCCCAATGGATCTGAATAAGTATGCTCCCAAGTTTGATAGCCAACATTAAAAGATCCCCTTTCTTCTGGAGACAAATAAAGCTCAAGCTTTTGATCCTTATCTTCTAATGAGACGTTTTTAATGCCCAGACATGCGATAATAGAATACAACATCACAACCCCCCAGTAATCCATGTCTTTTTTTAACACACTTTGGCTGACCCTAGTAGAGCTTGCTCCGTGGCTTTTCTTTGGAGCATTCATATCGGCCCTCATGTACAAGTGGCTCCCATCAGGCCTTATTGCACGAGAGCTTCAGGGCACAAGCGGAGTTTTAAAATCCATTTTAATGGGGGTTCCACTCCCGCTTTGCTCCTGTGGGGTTATTCCAGCCGGAATTGGGCTCAAGAAAGAGGGGGCCAGTGATGGTGCCTCGATTGGATTCCTCATTAGCACCCCTCAAACAGGTGTTGATTCTATCTTGGTCTCTGCTTCTTTTCTTGGATGGCCTTTTGCTCTGTTCAAAATGATCAGTGCTGCCGTCACTGGTCTCATCGGAGGGCTCCTCGTTGAGCATTTGGGGGATATCTCTGCACCTGACGAAGCATCTATTTCAAAGAAAAAGGCAGCAAAGATACCCAATTGGACAGAAGCTTGGGAACACGGTGTACAGCTCATTCGAAGTATATGGGGCTGGCTGGTTATAGGTCTTTTAATCTCCGCTTGCATTCAAACCCTTATTCCACCAGAATGGCTAACTGGACTTACGGGTTGGTGGGCTCCTCTCTTAGCTCTTGCGATCTCTATTCCACTCTATGTCTGTGCTACCGCCTCTGTTCCTATCGCCGCAGCTCTCGTTGCAGGAGGACTTCCGACAGGCGCAGCTCTTGTCTTTTTAATGGCTGGACCAGCAACCAATGTAGCTACCATTGGGGCTGTTCATAGCAGCTTTGGAAATAGAAATACCGCCATCTACATCGGGACCGTAGTCTTAGGAAGCCTATTGCTCGGAACAGGCTTCGATTTTATTCTCCTAGATGCTGCCCCCCAACAAGCGCACCATCATCATGAAAGCTGGTGGGCGATATTAAGTGCTGTTTTACTTCTCTGCGGCTTTCTCTATTTTGCCTACGAAGAGCTTCAGCAGAAAATTCAGCAGCGAAAAATGAGACAAGTAGCCGTAGAGAATCATTTGGTCCTACCACTCTCTGGATTAACCTGTAGCGGCTGCGTTGCTAAACTTAGCAGTTACCTTCAAAAAGAGCCCAAAATAGAGCATTTTAACATCACACTTGAGCCTCCTAGCCTAACAATAGACACAGCTCTTTCAGAGCTAGAAATTGCAAATCTGGTTAAGGAAGCTGGGTTTATCGCTTTTATTCAAATGGAGTTCAATGTCGAAGGGCTTCATTGTGGAGGTTGTGTCTCCACTCTTAGCGCTAAACTATTAAAAGAAAGCTCAATTACGAAGCATACCATTTTATTAGAAGAGAAAAAGCTAAGGGTAAGCAGCACTCTTTCCGAAAACAATATTATCCAGATCGTCGAAGAGGCTGGTTTCACAGCAACAGCAATTAAACTCGCCTCTTCTTAGTTTACTCTTACCACCACAGACAACCACGAGAAGTATGGATTTAAATACCGCACATATTTTTGTACATGTAATAGAGCACAACAGCTTCACAGCAGCTTCAGATGCTCTTGGGGTTCCGAAACAAACCGTTAGTCGTAAAATAGCTGAGCTAGAAAACGATCTCGGTGTTCGGCTAATCGAGCGTACAACCCGCCACTTGAGATTAACCAGTCACGGAGAACGATTCTTTGAATACGCTCTGCGTATCTCGGAGCTAGCAAACAAAGCTAAGGAGGACATGGTTGATGCCTCCTCCAAGCCGATTGGGAGATTGCGTATTAGTGCTCCACCTATCTTTGGAGAGCTCTACCTCAACCATGTCTTATTGGAGTACATGGCCTCCTACCCAAATGTCAATGTCGAAATTACATATGGAGGGAAAGATACCAACCCACTACATGATGACTACGATCTCTGCTTTTCAGCTGGCCCTCCACCTGAAAGCTCTATGGTTGCACAATACCTTTTCCCCAGCTGGAGATGTTTCTTTGTAAGTCCCAGCCTGATCGAAGAACATGGTCCAATAGAGCATCCCAGTCAGCTAACTAAGATTCCCTGCCTCTTCTACGGTGAGCACTATATTAATTTTTGGGATTTTATAAACCCTCAGCAAGAGAACCAGCCTCTACGTATTACACCCAATTTCCGCCTACAGAGCAGTAATTTTTGGATTGTAAGAGAGGCAACACTTAAAGGACTAGGAGTAGCTATGCTTCCTCGCTCTCTTTGTGGCTACGATCTTTTTCAAAATCATCTTATCGAAATTCTATCTGATTGGAACTCAAATCAACATGGCGTCTATGCGCTCTATCCGAGTAAAAAACAGCTTAATCTGAGCGTTAAAAAACTACTTAATATGATTGAGAATCATCTTTCAATGGGTGCTCTTTCTCCGAGTGAGCACAAGGGAAATTCTTTTCAAGGCATCAAGCTCAACGCCCCTCATGTAGAGTGGATTGAAGGAAAATAGAGCCACTTCGCTCGGACTACCAGCCCCAGCAGTCATCATTCATTTCTCCAGGGTTACCATTGTCTCCCATGGGCATAAATCCCCACTGAGCACACCAGTTGCTCAGATCATCATTATCACTGGTTGAGGCATAATTATAATCCAATCCTTGAGACTCACCCTCTATAGCAAATCCGTCACTGTAGCTGACCTGATCAACGATATAGCCATCTTTATCTGCCAGATAAACCTCATCATCACCATTCGAAAGGCAAAATCCGCTGCCAAAACACTGATGAAGCCATGTGCCTTGACAGTCAACACCACCATTGTCCCAATAATTATCATTGGCACAGAGCAGTAGATAACCACCAGGCTCTACGACCAAAGAGCCTGAAGAGCTTGCCTCTATGGTATAAAGGTCTGAGTCAGCATCAGCTAAGTAGTATTCATCAATATCGAGCCAATCTTCCGTTAGGTTCCAGAGCTCTATCCATTCTTTTTCAGCATCATTCCCAGATGGATTAATCATAAGCTCGTTAATAATGATGTCTCCATATTCTGCTGCTCTTGGAGAAGAAGCGCTTCCTCGTTCAGAAGAAGGCTCACTCGAGGGCTCACTTGAGGGTTCCCAAGAGGGCTCATTCGAAGGCTCCCAAGAAGGGTCTGAAGGCTCACCTTCTCCCTCCTCGGCTTCTTGAGTATCCGAATCATTTCCAGAACCACGACCCCCAGACTCTCCTGTCTCACTCTCGTCGCTATCAGTATCCTCATCATCAGACATAATGGGATCCAAGATAACACTGGCAGAATCTTCCTCATCGCCCTTAATGCGAAGCACTAAAAACTCTGTACAGCCGACTAGCCCCAGCCAAAACATCGCCTCTCCTTCTTTCTAGCACCTACGGTTATTCTACCTTTAAAATCGATCATTGAACCCTTTACTTATATTCTGCGCTTGATTTAAATGCTTTACACTCGTTTCTTAGGGTATGATAAATGTGTTTTAACATAATTAAGTATGTCACAAGGCCTCCTCTATGCTGTTTCTCTTTCTTAGCTCTGCTTTTGCAAAAAAAGTCACCGTTCCTATTGAAATTGGTGTCGGTCCTTCTCTGTACAACATCACAGGTAGCGTTGCTGAAGAAGAGCCTCTTCATTACGGAGTTTCCTTCTCTGCTGCTGCTGTTATTACTAAAAAATTAGTTAAAGAAAATAAAAAGATGATCCCCAAAGGTTATCGAAAACAAGCTTTAAAAATGGCTCCCTTTCGCGTAAGTAAAATGTACATACCCGATCAAATATTTTTTTCTCCCAGCAGCGAAACAAAGCTCTATGGAGCTTCATTTGCTCCTTATGGCCTCTTGCTACACCGACAAAAAAACCTTCAGCTCAAGGTGTCGGTTCGACTAACCTTATTCAACCTCCAATCACAAACGCTGCCCTCTACTTTTTTTGCCAGGCCGGGAGCTGATCTCAACCCAGAGTATCGCATAAAGATTGCTCAAGGATATCATTTGGTTGTTGGATGGAGATCACAGCTATATCCTCCACAAATGCTAGGTGCAGGAGCTCTTGATGAGCTTAATGTTACCAATCTCGGGCAAAGCATCTGGCATATTGGACAAGGGTATCTCGAACTAAGGTATCGCTTTCCCTATTCCTTAAATGTTTAAGGCTATTTTTTATAGAAAGACCTCTCCTCTTGAGAAAGCCAAACCTTCATTGGTTTTTTGAGCACAAGCCCAGCCTTCCACCAGCCCAGTATCAGGATTAAAAAGTAACCGCTCAACATGGCCAAGCTAACATAGGCAGCCATTGGATGACCGTCGGGCCAGTGAGCTATAGGATAGGGCATAATTAAGAGCAGCAGAGGAGCTGAGAAGACAAGAGCATAGGCAGAGCCGACGGTAATTGAAATAGGAGCGCTGCTTCGAAGCTCTGGATCAATAATCCTTAGTAAGGTCAGCCCCATAGGCAGGGTTCCCGTTCCTGCTCCAAACCAAAGCAAGGCATGGGAAAAGCGGTCCTGAGAAAAACCTCTGCTCGCCAACCATAAGATGGCTAGTAGAGTTGCAAATGCCCCCGTTCCAGAGAGCAGTAAGATCGCAACCCAATGTTTTTGAATC
>JACLAC010015836.1_pt1 | contig 15605 bp, 9 predicted proteins | sample 8027881 | NCBI WGS metagenome assembly JACLAC01 (sample SAMN15725517, study PRJNA655200) | protist metagenome | isolation source: fluorescence activated cell sorting (FACS) single amplified genomes of... | place: Spain: Blaines Bay Microbial Observatory, Mediterranean Sea | collected 2016-01-19
TGATTCAAATACGCACATGCCGCGCACGATGTCGACGAGGCGGCTGCAATCACCGCCGTACTCGTTGTCCGCCTTTTCTTGTGCGCGTAGCTTTGATTTGAGGGGCGCGCACGTGAATACGCTCGTATTTACATTGGCCTTGGCGAGAGCGGAGGATACCACTGCGGCGTAGGGGTCCTTTGCGGCTGCAGCGAGCTCGTACACGCCGCTGAGCGTAGTAGCAGACTGCTTCAAGATGGCGGCCTTGCCTATCCACTCGATGGCTGCAACGCGTCCTTCGGGAAGAAGTTTGTTGGCTATCGCCTCGATATGCACGCGGCATTCTTTGAGCTGCTTGAGGTTCGCAAATAAAATGAATCCCCGCTTGCTGATTCTTGCTCCGTCTTTTGTCGTCCGTTCCACGAGGGAACCCTTTCTCGCGTGGATCGACCCCCGCCTGCACTCATCAAACATTTTTTTCGCATCCTCATCGTACAGCACGCCCAAGTACTTTCTCACCTGCTCTTCAGTGATAACCTCATCGGGATTCGCCTGCAAGCTTACGCCGCCTCCCATTGTTTATTATTTATTGTTAAACGAATCGTTCACTCCTCTGCTACGAGTGGTGCGCAAGGTAATATATGTTTTAAATCTTGGAAAAACAACAAAGCAGCCATTAGGAAAAGTATATTAGTCACTATGTTTTGATACAGTTCAGTGAAAAGATCGAAAAAGGGGTTTGTTGTTGAAGGAATTTTCTCCATCCTCGATTTTGTCGATAATAAAATAAAATAATCTTCATACTGGTTTCCCGGTAGGTCGATAATAGTACCGTTGAGTGCGATTTTTTTTTTATAATTTTTTTTCATAAAATAAAAATTGAAAATACATTTCATAAGAATCCTTGATCGCACGTTCCCCTCCCTAAATAATGTAAACTCCCGCAGATAGATTCGTTTCTTTACAATACGTAAACACGGTAAGCTTTGATTCTTATGTAAATAAGAAGAAGGGAAATGGGCGACGACGCATGCAAGTGGTGTGAAAGCATATGCTATAACCAGAGTACCATCAACGGAACGGGCGACTGCGATCTGCTTGGCAGAAAGTTATGGTTTGAAGCTTTCCCGTACGCCACGTTCCCTGTAGTTCTTCTTGGATTTTTCGGACACGTCATTGTTGGCATCACAGTATGGAAGTTTTTTAGATCGAATAGGTCGTTGAACCTCCTTCTTGGTCTTTTCTTTCCTGATATTGCGAGTACAGTATATGAATGCATTAATAAGTTCTACCAAATTATAACAAAGCAGAGGTACTTTTACGGTGAGAGTCCTGGATGCACGTTCGAAGGATATTTGCTCACTATGCTCTGTATCTTGAATGTGGGCACTTCGGAACTTGTTGCTTACGAACGATATCGAACAATCTGCCACTCGCGCGAGAAACAGGATGACGCAGTTGTGCTATTAGGGATGTATGCATATCGTTGGATCGCGGCGTTTATTATTGCTGTTGTTGCTGCGCAACTAGGATTTGTATTGACGTACTCCAAGGCGTATTGCATGACAAACTTTAAGGTGCCTGGTAATGTCATCTTGGGCGTGTTCATCATTGCATACTTTCTTTCCTTCACGTGCTATTATTATTGGTGTATATATAGTGAGCTTAAAACCATGGAAGCAAGCAATTACCGTGGCTTTAATATGCCCCGGTTTGTAAAACTGGAAAAAGTAGCCAATGGTTTCATGAAACTCTTTTTTTTCATGGCCTTTTGCTGGACGCCGTACTTTATTTATATATTCGTCATAGTTTCAAACATCGTACCTTTGCACGAGTCGGCTTTGTGGGATGTAATGGCACATTTTTGCGTCACTTTGAACGCCTCGGCAAATCCATACCTTGCGCTGTGGCTATTTCCATCGTTGCGCGAGAAGGCAAAGCAGTTGTTTATTAAAAGCAGCAAGCCACCACCCGCTTCGATTGTACTACCTACCTACTCGTAATAATAAACATCAAAATAATCCGTTATAAAATTTTTAGTAAATATTTTATCAATTTATTTATTTCAACTTTGACCTTGAAATATTGTTAAGTAGTAAGAACGTTGCTTTTACCCTTTCTCTCTTTCACATACAAAAAGAAATCAAACGCAAAGTTCATTATTATTATAGTGATAGTATATTATAGCTCCAATTGCACTGCAGTGCGCAATTAGAAAGATAGCTTTTTAAGAAATAATGCAGGCGCGCCTCTCCGACGTAAAGAGTCTACGTCGGCAAAATTCAAAGGGGGGAGAAGACAGGAGTGCTCTTCAGGATGTGAATGCAGGCGTACCTTTGCTGGTAGGTGACCCAAGCGGGGAGCGTTTTGAGTTTGAAGGCGTGACTCGTGCATGCGACAGTGTTGTCAATGACATGGACCGCGCGATCGAGGACCTGCAACGTTGGAGAAAGGAACGCGTCGATAGCAATTGCATTGCCAACGTATCATCGCCCGTAAAGGAGCCTCAGCCCGATTCTCCAGCATCAGCATATAATGATAAGCGCAGAAGCGATAACGCGTCACAGGCTGCGCAAGCACTTTGCGATGCTCTGGACGGCTTCCCTCCAGCTGGCGTGGACCACGCAACGAGAGAAGTAGAACGTGCGAGAAAACAACTTTGCGATGCAGACGATCTCGATGCGGGCGTTGCGCAGCTAAAGAGCGACGCTGTAAACTTATGCCTCGCGCAGGAGCTTAGTGCGTTTGAAAGCGAAGCCGAAGCCATGCTTGGGCGGCTTTCCATTTTTACTGCGGACGTAGAGGGCATTTTAGATAATATTGAATAATGTATAGGATTTAGTAGAGTACAAAAAAAAAAAAAGAGTACAGTACTATTATATAATAGAGTAACAAATAGAAGGATCGATTAATCGACGCTGAGGCGCACCTGATACGACCACGTTTTGCCGTGGACGCGGTATTGGTTGTGCAGCTTGGGCGCCCACGAACAATCGCCCCCCAAACCACTGTGAGCTGCGTCCACGTGAAGCCGAATCGGCGTTTTTTCGTCAACGGGAGGGAGCTCGTGCTGGTGCCGAGCGGCAGTGAGTTCCTCGACTGTCCATCGCGAGGCAGACATTTGCGCGCCATGCGTTGCCGCGGGACGAGCGCTTCCCTTTGCGGGCTCCGAAAATGTCGAAAAGCCAACAAAGTGCTCCTCTGGAGACGGGTCGCCTTGCCACTCGTATTGAACGAGCAGTCCCTTTTCATCACCGCAAGACGACGCTTTTACCCACTCCACATCAGCACGCCCTCCGCACTCCGACGGCATGATGTACGGCACATGCATCGCATCCACATTGCTTTTATGCACGCTGCGCACGCCACTCGACTTGCGATCGGGGTACGTCTCGTGCGCGCTCCCCCCGAGGTAGGCAAGTTCGCTCAAACGACCAGGAAGATGCAAGCATACGCCAATGCGAGGCAGCGCGGGCGTGATTTTAAGCAAAGACTGCGACGCTTCTACCCGCACAGTCGCCACAACAGCGTCCAGTTTGAACGAAAACGTCGTCGAAACGAAATATCGCGCGCGGCCTTTGTGGAGATACTCCTCCGTAATGGCCACCGTTTTGTCCTCGGCGTCTACCTCGACTTCCACCAAAGATCTCTTGAGCACGTCGAGTCCAGCACGGCGCCAAAGGCCGCAAAGCGACGTCTGCGACTTTGACACAAAATTTTTCAAAAATTCATTTGGGAGCATCGTATCAAAGCCGCCGACATCGTTGTCAGTAGGCGCGCGAAAAAAGGAGTGAGAGAAGCCCTCGAGGACGCAGTCGCTTGAGCCATCGTCGCTGCTCGACAGAGACGTGAGCATGCCCGCCGCGAGGTCAAACTTGCAGCGGTACGACGACGTCGATACGACCACAGCAGAATCCGTGCACGACATCTCTACAGCTTCCATTTCCACACCGATATCCTCTGCTGATGCTGCTGCACCTGACAGATGAAATTGCTCAAACGCGACCAAGTGGCCTTTCGACGCGTACGCTTTATCTTCAGCGAGAGATGCGCGGATGACGATCGAAAGGGGACGGCCGCTGTGCTCTTTTACTGCCTCCGAGGCACCGTTAAGGGCAACTGAACACTCCCACAAGTAAAATTCGTCGCGCGCGAGCGAACGTAGATCTTCTATGGCGCAGGTTCCTTCAGCAACGACGCCACCGTCAGCATCTAAAGCGTGCAGCTCGTACGTGAACGCAAGCTCGCCAGCAGGAGGGCAGTGATTGAACGCGGATGCGCGCGCGCGCATGGAAGTTGCGTCAAACTTGAAGAGATGGATAGGCTGCTGCAAGTACTTAAACTCCAGCATCCCAGGCTTGATAGAGCGATCGGGGAGCACAAGTCCATTGATGCAAAAGGTCGCGTCTGTGCTTCCGCTCTCGGGCCCAAAGTCACCCCCGTACGCCCAGTGACCATTTGCGTCCAAAAGCGCGTTGTCGACCCAATCCCACACAAATCCGCCTTGGATGCGGGGATGAGCCGGAGACCGAAATAGGCGCCAGTATATCGACGCGTTGCCGTTGCTGTTGCCCATCGCATGAGCATACTCGCACAGAACGATAGGGCGAAGTCGCTTGCTACCTTCTTTGCTCGTCGCAAATATTTTTTGGGGTGAGTGGTACATAGGGCAGATCAGGTCTGTAGCGACCGGGTCGCCCCCATCGCCCATCAACATCGGGCTATCTCCCGAGGTTATCCCGCCTTCGTAGTGCACGAGACGCGTCGCATCAACGCTCCGGATCCACTCGGCGCACGCCCGGGCGTTATCTCCGCATCCGCTCTCATTGCCAAGACTCCACGCAATGATGGATGCGTGATTGCGGGAGCGTCGTACCATTGCTTGCACGCGGGCAACAAACTGCTCGCGCCATCGCCTGCTGTTTTGTAGTACCGATAAGTGCGCAGCAGCAGCAAAGCCGTGCGTCTCGACGTTTGCTTCGTCTACAACGTACATGCCAAGCTCGTCGCAGAGGCGGTACCACGGCTCTCGATTGGGATAGTGAGAGTTGCGAACGGCGTTGAAGCCGTGCTGGCGCATGAGAATAATATCCTTGCGCATGGAGTCCTCATCAATCACGCGACCCGTATTTGGATTCGCTTCGTGCCTATTGACGCCCGCTACAACGATCGGCGCGCCGTTGATGCGCAAAATGCCCTCATCGGTAACTTGGACCGTGCGGATGCCGACGCGGCACGCTTCTTTCTGCGAAGGCGCGCTCACGACGAGCGCATAGAGGTACGGATGCGCAACGTCCCACAACGCAGGCTTCAATACGGCAAGTTTGATCGACGCGCAAAGCGATGCATCGTCCGCGACCGCTTCGCCGCGCGCAACGCAGCTTCCTTCGTCGTCGTAGAGCTCAGCTGCGCACACCGCGCCAGGCGTCGTCGAAATGATGTCGACGCTGACCGAAGCGGTGCCACTACTTGCATCGACGGCAGTTGTTACGACGTAGTCGCGGATGCCACCAGAAGTAGGACGGCATGAGAGCTCAACGTCCCGAAAGATGCCTGATAGCCACCACTGGTCTTGATCTTCCATATACGACCCGCTTGTCCAGCGGTAAACGACCGCAACGAGGCGATTGCCTTCGGACTTGAGCTCGTAATCCGTGATCTCCGTCTCGGTCTCGGTCATAGAATCTTCGCCGTACGCGACGCGCGCGCCGTTGATGAATATCTCTACGCCCGCTCCCGCTCCGTGGAGCGTCAGAAATATCCCTCGTTCCTTTCTTTGGAGAGCGTCTATCCACGGGGAAGGCAAATCAAAGTCGGCGACGTAGACGCCCGTAGGGTTGTCTACGCGCGGCACGGACGTCGACAGCGCACGGGGGCGCTTCCAAGGAAATGCAATATTTGTGTAGATAGGAGGATCGTTTTGCGTGTGCGTCAGCTGCCATACGCTCGGCACAGCGACGCGGTCCCATTCCGCCGTGTCGAGATCGGCTGTGATGCGAGGCGCGCTGGAGGGTCGAGGAAACAGTCGAAACGAAAACTCTGACGGATTTTCAACAGTCGCAATCCACTTTATCCACTTGGATTTGGTCGATTGCTGCCTGGATAATGTAAGCGCGTCGATTGCGTCGGACGCATCGCTTTCTGGATCGAGCAATCGAAGCGGCGCGTGATGATCTACGCAATTTTCGTACACCACCCTCGGATCTCTCCACCGCTTCTCATCTTCGCCATACTTTCCTCCAAGCGACGAAAACGCCGACGCGATGCCGTTTATGCACCGCAGATACGCTGCTTTTGGACCCATCTATACGATCTATACGAACAAAGCGCTCAACGTTCCCAGAAAACAAGACGTTTGTTGCAAATATTTGTAAAAAAGTATAATGATATTTACTTATTACCCTCGAGCGCGACGATGGACGATGGCAAATGAAAAAAAACGGAAAATGCGTTTGCGTCAATATATTATAATACAACGTACTTTAACGAATTGATTATTTATTTGATTGTTTAAATTATTAATTACTGTCGAAAGGTCTGTTTTTGAGAATGACTTTCTTGTGAACGATGTTTGTGATGCCCATATTTTCAAGATCGTCGCCATCAAGATGGGCAACGAGGCTTCTGGAGGTCACGTCCGCCTCCTCAAAGGCTGCCTCGTACTGGGGGAGTCCCACGTTGGCGAGCCACGCGCCGAGCGTCCAGTGCTTTGCTGGCTTGTACTGCTCGGAGAGGCGCGCGAACGCGATGTGGGCGCGGCTTCCCGCTCGGCGGAGCATCTGGCGCTCTTGCGCGTCGCCTACGACGCACGATTCGCGCAACGCGTGGAGGGCAGCGTACTCTTTGCGCGTCATGGAATCTTTGGAGATGGCGGCGTCGAGAGCAGTCTCGTACGAGTCGCACGCCTTGAGACGGGCAGCCATTTGCGCGGGCGTTTCCTCGACGATCGACGCGAGGATATCTGAGAGCTCCGATGCAGTGGGGCGTGTTTTGGAGCCGGACCAGCATCGGCCTAGCACGTCGGCGATTTGGGGGTTGCACTCGCGGCTAACGAGCGGCCGGAGACCCTCTACGGCAACGCTTACCAGCAACCCGCTCTGGGGCATGCCCTCATAAGGGTTGAACTTTCCGATCGATTGGGCGCAAAAAAGCTCCCATCCAACGATGCCTGTAGAATACACGTCTACTTTCTCATTGTACTGCTTGCCTAGTATCATTTCTGGTGCCATCCACGCGGCTGTCCCCTGCTGATTGGTCATAGTCATCTCCATTTGCTCCCTCGACTGGCCAAAGTCGCACAGTTTGGCGCGCCAGCTATTATACAGGAGCACGTTTGCGCCTTTGATGTCGCGATGAATGACGATAGGGTCTTGGTAATGAAGAAACACGAGCGCATCTGCGACGTCTTTCAATATCTGCAGTCTCGTGGAAAACGTTTCGGGAAGTACCTTATTCCTGAGCGCGCCCCTCAAGTCGCCCTTTGGCGCCAACTCGCACACCAAAAGCATCGGAGGCTTATCGACGCACGCGCCAATAAACTCGACTATCCGGGGATGCTTCAGGCGTGCAAGGACAAGAATTTCGTCAGCAAAACGTTGCGCCTCATCTTGATTTGATTTGAAAAATCGCGGACTTTTAGCAGCGACGCGCCTACCCGCATAAGTGGCGATAAATACTTCCCCGAATGCTCCTTGCGCTAGGATGCCGCCATCATCGAGCTGAAGCTCCTCGTGAGTGATGCGCTTGACAGTTACACGACGGTAAAACCCGCCCTCCATGACAACGTTTCCGCGCGCGGTTTTTTGTACAGAGGAGGTTGAGTACGTCGAACTATTTGATCCGTTTCTACCAAGCGCATCCGCATTATTCGTGTCTAATATAGACTTTACGTGCAAGTGGAGGTCTGCATGTTTTGCCATTGCGCTCGTTCGCGTCGCTTGCAGAAACTTTGTTCTATTTTCTGCGTTTGACGTCATAGATACACCTGTTGACGACATGGAGTTGAGCATGTCATATTCCGGCGGGTGGTGCGGGGTACCCTTTTCCATATTTTCCGCTACAGCAGTGGTGCCGTAGACGACTGGTTTCTGTTTTTTTGAGTGATTTCGACGATACGCAAATAAACCAAACGCTGCGAGGAGCATAAAGCCCGCAGCGCCACCAGCTGCCACTGCAGTGGTTGATGATTTTGCTTCTCCTTCTTTCTTGGTTTGCGGTGAAATATTTACACCAGGTCCCATATCAGGCTGAATGGTTTCTTCGCCCTCATCATCTACGATGGGAGTATCACCAACAGGCATACTTTCATCAGAATCCATATACGGTCGCTCATCGTCGGGTATCGGATCGATGTAGGGATCCCCGATAGGAGGGGTAGAATTAAAATCTTCTCCCGGATCCGTCACAGGATCGATAGATGGTGGTTCCGTCGTCTCGTCCGGTACTGGATCCGTAGCAGGATCGATAGATGGTGGTTCCGTCGTCTCGTCCGCATCATCGTGCACAACGGGTTTTGACCAGTATTGCATTATTGGATCTTCTCCGCCCCCCAAAGAGCACTCGACGTCAAAGTTGCGCACCTCACCAAATGCATTTTCGGCCGACATCCAGACGCCAATACAAGAGTCGTTTTTTTCGCATTGGTATAATGCATAAAATCTCGAAGCATATAGACTTTCAAAGTCGATTGTGCAGCTCACCGTGGGATTCATCTTATATCCCATAACGTCAAAAATCTCATATTCGTCTATCATCTCTGAAGCTTCTTTCAGCTTGAGCTTGTTATTTCTTGCGTTTGTGCGCTTTACTCGATTCTGGCATTCTCCAGGTTTGACAATTGAAAGACCATCTGAAGTCGTGTAGACGCCTGCGCACCGGTTGTCAGATTCGCAACCGTCCAAGATGACTTCTTCATCGCCAGCATTGTGAAAAACGCGACCACTCATAGGTACTATCAAATCAGCGCACTCTACGCCATCATATGTTTTGAATGTTTGATCATACCGTTCCATGAACATTGCCCATAAGCAATATTTCTCTGACCCCTCATCATTGTCATTAACAACACCCCAAAAGCATCGACTTGCACCTCTTCCCATGCACTCGTGAATATCTTCTGCGTTTATCTTCTGCTCGCAATACTCCTCGTGCTTTGCTTTTTTTGCCCAACACTGGCACTTTGAACTCTGACAAGCTGTGCTTCGCAAGTCATATATCCACGGACTTGGTACACATCCTGGCACGCACTGATCATGGTGTTGGGTGCTATCGACGCAGTCGTCAAAAACTTCTTCTGAATTTTTTGAACGCGTGCAACCGTCCGGGAGGCAACCTAAGAGGAAGCTCTGTTCGCACTGAAAATCACATGGAAACGCACTAGCAGCAGCTACTATTGCAACGAAGGCAAGCAAAAGAGGCAACATTTACTACCTTTCAAAGCACACATACATTATATTACGCACTTTCTACGTTTCCTTGACTATGCCTCACTCCTTGCGCTTTTGCTGAGCAACAAACACATCAAGTTGAATGAAGCAAAATCAAAACGGCAATTTGTTGGGTTCGAGTAAAACAATGGAAACGCCCCCCCCCAACTTACAACCTGCTAATCTCGCTTCAAAAAGGATAGCGACCATCCCATCAGCGCATCGAACTAATGGGCATTGCCACGATGTTGCTGGGTGTTATTCTTTCATGGAATAACGCACCACCGCCATTTCAATCATCATTTGACCATTGTTGATTGTTGGGGTCGTATGTACATACTATGATGTTGTTGTATAATAATATACTACTAAAAAATACGTAATAAAGCAAATGAAATGATGATCAAAGAATAAGAAAGGCACGTCGTAATAAGCAAGTCGGAAATAAAAATAAAATGTATTGATTCACCCAGGCGTATGAATAACTAGAATAAAAGCCGGTTTATATTCCCAGCGGCCACTCGCAGATTATTTTTTAAATTTTTTTTTTAATTTTTTACATTCGTCTCCTCTTATTAAATACATACTTTAATTGCCGCGCCTGGCTTTTCCGAAACGGCGTGCGCTTTGAGACTGGGAAAAAGAAAAGCGCGCGGCGTCGATATACATTTATTTTTAAACGTTCGTCTGAGGTGCGCTGGAAGGGTCAGGATGGGAGACGAAGAGCAGCAGGAGAGGGTAGTAGTACCCCCGCAGAGGAGGGAGAGCGAGCTTCCAGATGGATGGGAAACGTGGCCGACTTTTTATCCCCAATACGTTGATAGTAATAGGACGATCGCGCAGGGGCGGAAAGTTGCGCGCGCAGACGCGTGCATGGCTCCCCACATATATGAGCTGGCTGAAATTGCTCGCTACTTTAAGCTACAATTTGTGATCGAGGGCAACAAAGCCTACCCGCGCGACAACATAAGGAGAGCGGGACGCATAAAGGTGCAGCTGAAGGATGCGGAGGGAAATGCTATAAACCCGGAAGTGCCATCCCGGATCGCACTGTGCAGGCAGTTTGGCAAGCTTATTCCCAAACTCAAGTCGCGCGAGAAGCGCATAGCTGTTTCAAAAATGCGACAGGAGCAGATGGTGAAAGCGTCGGGCGGCGGATCGGGCAAAAAGAGCTCGGGCAAGAAGAAGAAGAAGCGGCGGTAAACTATTTTGCATTCATTGTAATGTTACGTTTTTAAAAAAGAGCACAACATACCATAGCACAGAAAGTATTCACGAAAATAAATACACCATTGTTGAAAAAATTAAAAATATTACATAAATTACTCTACTCTACGTAGTCCATCGTGTTGTAGTCGTTGAAGCGGAGGAGCTCATTCCAATCTTTCTTCTCCCTCCTCATGATAGCCTTGTAGGCAAATTGAATATACGTCCACTCAAACCAACGGATCGAATACCACGGGATGGCTTTGAACGAGTCGTCGTCCTTTGCATCGTCAGCAGCGTGGAGGGCGCTTGGGGGAAGCCGATTGGCGATTTTATCCACGAGGCCCTTGCATTCGCGACGCATTTTTAGAAAACGCTGCATGGTCGACTTCCACAGAAAAAAGAGCTTGAATAGTGTATACATCGACCTTGCTGAGGCAAGACCGCTCTCGTAAAAGCGCACTGTCATAGCGATGCAAAGCAGCGCGCCGAAGGCTACGACGACGCTTTTCGTGATCGCCATCACCAGCAGGCCGATCGCAATAACGCCGCCAAACGAGTAAAGCATCTTCATCTCTGCGACGGAGTCGTTCCATCTCGGACCCTTTGCCAAAAGCCATTTTTCTCTGCGCTTGATGGCGAACCACACGGGCGTCCACATGATAAGCCCAGGAAACGCGAATGCGAAGAGCACGATGCACAGCAAGAAGCGCTGCACCATCCGCATGACGAGCACATGCTTCGGAATCGCGCCGTGGTGCTCAGTGACGCGCACGCGCGAATCTTTGATTTGTTTGGTATCGAGGAGCTTTTGGTACTCGAGGAGCTTCGCGCGGATGTACTTGACGTCTGCATCCATCGCCTCATCCTCGCTGGATGGCGGTTTCAGCACCTCTACCCATCCCCGGAGATGCTTCAAGTAGTCTGTGAGAGAGATTTTTGTCCCAAGCGGCCTGTGTATGCGCGCGGCCGTCATCGCTGCTCGCGTCGTCTCCCAGTCGGGCGCATTGATCGTTATGTCCGTCAGACTTTTCTCTATGGCGGTCGCCAGCGCCCTCACCGATTCCTCGTAGTCGTCGAACCTGCCGTTGCCTTCGAGCCACGAGGCATCCACGACGATGGGCGCGCCGTAAGTAACGGCGACGTCGGACCGAAACTTTTCGCGGTGCGTGTATGCAAGTCCGCACGGGCAAATTTTGACGCAAAAGGTGGGATTTTTTTCGACATTTCGCCTCACCGCGCCGAGCGCAATCCTGGCGGGTCCCGTTTTAACTTTTGCCATAAACGGCAAAAATCGAGAGGTGCCTTCAGGGGCGATTCCGATCATATCGCCAGCAGCGAGCGTGTCGTGCACCGCAACGTACATAGACTCATTTTTCTGGCGCGCATTGTTGCCATGGTCGCGTATGCGATACACAGGCACAGCGCCGCTCCAGTCAACGAGCTGGCCCATGACGGGCACTTTCCACAGCGAATCTTTTGCGCAAAAGCGCACCTGGCGAGGCGTCGAGCGTATCATCACCACTGCATCACCCAGAGAGTTGCCGTGGTTGAAGCACAAAATCGTCGCTTCGCCATCCTTTGGAACATTTTCAAGACCCGTTACCTCTATCGTCGCGTAAAAAAAGCCGCCCGTGACGTGAAAGAGGCCTTTAATGAAGTTGTACAGCAATCCCATCGCGAAGTATTTCTTCTTCAAAATGAGAATCGTACGCAACGTAAAAAAAAACAAAAAGTAATAGGAACACTCCAATCGCACCAACAACTCAATATTATCTATATTGAGCTTTCTTTCAACTTATTTCAACTGAAAAAAAAGGTGTCGTTTCAGCAGTAGCCAGGCAACGTTCCCACGGCAGCTGCTCGATCAGCGAAAAAATAATGGCGGACGAATGCGCAAACAATTAAAAACGCGAATGGGTGAGCGATCGCCCCACGCCGCAGCGCATCTCTCATCTCTCAATTATTTACTACTACTACCCCTCCCTCAGTCTCCTGAGTTTTCGGGTGTGCGTAGCGATCCAGTTCGATGATGTTCATCCTCTTGTGAAAGCCGTTACATTCAACAATCGTTTCGACTTCATCCCTTTATGCATCATTTTAAAAAAGTAAAAAAATATTTACAATATTGTACACTAATTTATGTTACACTCAAAAAACGTTTATTACAATTATTACATGCCCATATCCTCGAGCTGCCTCGCGATGAGCATCTGTTGGCACGCTGTCATGACTTTTTCTACGTTGTTAGTATCCGTCGCGCACGTGCAGTGCGCGAATATTTTTTTCACGTGGCCTTCTCTAGGCAAATACTTTTGCGTAAACATGGATTCAAAGTATTCGTACATTTCGGGTATATTTTCTGTCTTTTGCTCTACTTTGGGGGCGTACTTGAACGCTACCAAATCAGGAAAGGGTAGTTTTCGCTGCACCCACTTTTCCTCAAACAAGTCTCTTTTGTTCAAAAACAAAATCATATCGCTGTTGATGAACCACTTGGAATTGACGATCTCTTCGAAGAGATCGAGCGCTTCCACCATCCGATTTGTTGCGCCGTCTTCAAATAACTGCTGATCGTACGCGGCAATAGACGCGACAAAGATGATCGCGGTGACTCCATCAAAGCAGTGTATCCACTTGCGCCGCTCGTTGCGCTGTCCGCCTACATCAAATATCTCAAACTCTACCTCCTGGATCAGGTACGTCTCTTCTATAATCCCCGTGGTGCGCACGCGGGATTGGAGCACATCTTCGATAGAGGGGCAAAAACTTTCTTCCCCTCCCCACGAAGGATACTCCTTTAGCTTTTTCGCATAGTGCTTGAAACCATCAAATAGATGATACTCTGATCGTCGTGCGTACGATTCTTTGAACGCCTCGCTCTCGCTCCACAGCTTCATGAGCGAGTCGTGGATCTCCGGCGTCAAGTGCGTTAAGTTTGTCCCGGGCGTGTTCCGAATCCGCTGCACGTGCTCCTGCATCGAACTCTCCACCTCGCCTTTTACATTGTCGATAACGAGCCGGAATCCGTCAAGCAAGTTTTCAAATATGACGCTCCTCATGCTTAGCCGACTCTCTTCTGGGTACCCAGTTCCATACAATATTCTCATTTGCTTAAAGATCGTGCTTTTGCCCGACTCGCCTGCGCCCAGTAACAAAAGTTTTATCCTCCCTGAATCAGCCATCTGCTCCTCCTCCATCAGCTTATCGATGTGCCTATCCGTCGCGGCTGTCGAGCCACCCTTGGACGCGCAGGCGCCCATCCTTTTCAATATAATATATTCTATATATTCTTTATCTTACGATAAATAGACCGACGATGTAACAAGCACGAAATGTTGCGCTTGAACAAATATTATCTATAAAAGATTTCTCGATCGGCGAATGGAGCAGCACGTGCATGTAGCAGACTGTAGCAGATTCCGTTGATGGCAATTTTTCAACAGGAAAAGCAATTCTTATGAAAATAAATCAATATTTTTTTTATTTTTTTTTCTACAACAGTCAAAAACGAAGAAAGTAATAATAAATTATGATCTACAATGACGATGCTAGTAATAATTATGTATTCAAATAAACTGAAAACGCACTCATAATACAACTAAGGATGCTCGCGAGCATGCGATTCCGAACAAGTAACGGATATTTTTATTATTACAATACTTACGAGTACTCATACAATATATAATGAATAATGACTATTTAAAAAACGATTTAAATAGTAATAATAATTCGTTTTGGCAACACGTAGGTTCATTTGCATCATATGTATGCGTATCCGTTGGTGCGGAGCCACCGTCGGGTGAACATTGCGACGACAACGGCTGAGAAGAAGTAAAAGGCCCATATGAGGGTCCAGTGCGTCTTTTTCGGCGGGCCGTGGATATGCCGCTGCATCCGTATGTAGGACGTTTCGCCCCGGGCAGCATATTCATTCCACTCTCTCCGAAGGCGCTCTTCTGTCGTCTCGTACTCCGTCTCTTCGCCGGAATCGCGCTCGTAGCTGCTGTCAGATTCCGAGGAATCCCACCCTGATTCTAATTCAGCATCGTTCGAATCAACGTTTGCAGGGGGAGGAGGCGGCGGCGACGCAACATTTTCTTTTTCAATCGAACGACCTTCGGGTTCGCTCTTTGAGCCACCAGAGTCTTTTGTAGTTTGGCGTCTACGTATACCCGCAGCTTCCTTTGGAGCGTCCGCCTGCGTCGCTGGAGCTATTGCTTGCGGCTCCGTAAGCCCGCTTTTACTACTTCCTTCGTTGCCTCCCTGGCTTTTTTCATCCTCCTTCTGCGCCTCGGGTGCTTTGTGAATATGCATCTGGGCGATTTGAGCAGCGTATTTGCTTGGTACCACGCGATCGCACGCTTTTACCTTTAGCTCAGGCACAAGTTCCTCATTCTTTTTTCCGCAGTGAGGACATCGCCATACGCGCGACTGCGGGACAAGTTTTTGACGCTCGCTCTTTGTCCAGTCGAGCGCGCCGATGGCGCCGTCGCCCTTTGTCGGAAAAAAAGAAATAAGTGCCTCTAGTATGGTACGAATTCCCCACGCGGGCTGCCACTCTTCGGGATGATACGCAGAAATGCTCAAACATATTTTCTTGTTCAACTCAAACCTCCCGTTGGGAGTCATAAACGTGATCGACGGCGGTGCGAAAGGATAGTCATGGGGCAGCAAAATGCGCCCATGATATATCCCTCCATCAAAATCGCTCCCGGGAGGCCCCCGAAGCGTAAAGTGCCAGTCTAAAAAATCATCTTCCCGGGGCGCAGCCGAGTACATATCCGACGGCTCCGTGCGAAGCTCCTTCATATCCGCATGGATGCGGCGCATTGCCCGCGACATCATGATGGTCCCTTCCTTTAAACGATATGCAACCCCAATAATAATACGAACCTTTTTCTAGGCAACAAAACTGAATGGAATGATTCTTCAGTGGCGATACTGCGAGACGAGGCGATGTAAAAACGGAGGGATCAATTGTAAATTATATAT
>JACLAC010010569.1_pt1 | contig 15603 bp, 13 predicted proteins | sample 8027881 | NCBI WGS metagenome assembly JACLAC01 (sample SAMN15725517, study PRJNA655200) | protist metagenome | isolation source: fluorescence activated cell sorting (FACS) single amplified genomes of... | place: Spain: Blaines Bay Microbial Observatory, Mediterranean Sea | collected 2016-01-19
GTACAGGTCGTCGAGGAAGCCAAACAACTCGGCATCCCAATCATCAATATGAACACCCCCGATCCCACCGCGGATTTCGACGCCTATGTCGGCGGCGATCTAATCGCCTGCGGCCAACAATGGGCCCAGTATCTAGTCGACAACAAACTCGTCAAAACGGGCGACTTCGTCTGGATGCCGGTCGAAGTCATGGGCGCGACCTACGGCGTGCTCGAAGAACAGGGCATAGCCAGCGTCTTCGAACCGCTCGACATTACCTGGGAAGTCACCGACGCGACCCTCGACCAAGGCGAAGTCATCACTCGCATGGTCGACTATATGACCGCCAACTACGACAAGGTCGACGCGATCATCGGCCTTGGAGACCTGGTAACCGGCAGCATAAAACGCGTCTTCGATCAGTGCGGCATCGCCCCTGGATAAATCCCGGTGATTGGCTGGGGTAACTCGCTCGACACCACCCAGGAGGTACTGGCCGGCTACGTCAACGCAGCGCAATGGCAGGACCCGCAGGCCAACAGCTATCTTGCGCTTTCTCTGGCCGCCATGGCTTCCAGCGGCATCCCACCGGGTTTCGACATCGTTACTGGCGCACTCTACGAGGCCGATAGGGCACAGATATACGACGATATCCTGTCGGCCCAATAACGTGGCCGCGTTCGCCAAACGCCTGGTCGCCAAACCCGAATTCGGCCCCTTCGTCCTATTGGTGGCCATGGTTTTCGTATTCTGGCACCTCAATCCGGCTTTTCTGTCTCTGCGCAATATCGGCAATACCCTCGCGTTCTCCGTCGAATTGGGGCTGATCGCCCTGGCGATGACCCTGCTGATGACATCGGGCGAGTTCGACCTTTCTGTCGGTTCCCTCTTCGGCTTCAGCCCCGTGTTGATGTGGACACTCTTCAATACGGGCTTCGCTTCGATAGAAATCAGCTTTATCATGGCGCTGGCTGCCGCTTCAGGCATCGGACTGATCAGCGGTCTCTTCGTCACCCGCCTGAAAATCCCTTCTTTCTTGGTGACCCTGGGAATGTTGTTGGTGGTGCGCGGCACCGCACTCTACGTCACCAATGGCTTCCCGCAGCGCACCTGGAACGCTAGGGAACTGGCCCTCGCCGAACTACTCGTCGGCGACCATACCTTCGCCGGCTTGCGGCTACATATGTCGCTGTTGTGGTTTATCACCGCCGCGATATTGCTCAGCGCCCTGCTGACCCGCACCCGGACAGGCAACTGGATCCAAGCATGCGGTGGCAACGCCAACGCAGCGCATGCGCGCGGGGTCGACGTGAGCACCACTAAGATCAAATTATTTATGCTGTCGGCTGCGATGGCAGGTCTCGCCGGCATCATCAGCTCCATCCGCACCGCCGCCGCCAACCCCAATAGCGGTACGGGTTACGAACTCGAAGTCATCGCCATGGTCGTGATCGGTGGCACCGCCCTCACTGGCGGTCGCGGCACCATCGTCGGCACAGTGATCGGCATTTTCATTCTGCGCATGATGCGCAACGGCATCGTACTGATCGGCGTACCCGGCCTGGCCTATAATATCTTCATCGGCGCAATAATTTTGGGGATGATGGCCCTGCACTCGTGGCTCGACCGCCGTCATCAGGAAGCGGGCTGACCATGGCCACAGCAGCCCTAATTCAGATGCAGAACATCAGCAAATCCTACGGCCCAGTACTCGCACTAGAAGACGTTGATCTGACCATCGGCGAGCGCGAGATCGTCGGTTTATTGGGCGATAATGGCGCCGGCAAGTCAACCCTTATCAAGATCCTATCCGGCGCAGTGCCAACCAGCGGCGGCACAATCGCGATACGCGGCGAAAAAGTCGCGATCAACAACACGGCCGACGCCATCAAATACGGCATCGAAACCATTTACCAGGACTCCGCCCTCGTAGCCGAACTGTCCATCGCGCGCAACCTCTTCCTCGGTCGTGAACCGCTAAAGGGGCCCCCATTTTTGCGATGGATGGACCAGCAGACCATGAACGAGGTCGCCCGCGACCTCCTCAGGGAAGTTGGTATCGAAAAACAGATCCCCCCCACTACCCCTATCGGCTCGCTATCGGGCGGCGAGCGCCAATCGGTGGCCATCGCCCGCGCAATGCATTTCGACAGCGATCTTATCATTCTGGACGAACCGACCAACAACCTCGGCGTCGCCGAAACACAAGGCGTGCTGCGCTTCGTACGCAACGCACGCGATTCAGGCCACTCCTGCATCTTTATCGCCCATAATATCCACCACGTCTTCCAAGTCGTCGACCGCATCGTAGTCTTGCGTCACGGCCGCGTCGTCGCCGACGACATCAACCCCGCCCAGACTTCCGTCGAAGAGGTCGAACGCATTATCACTGGCATGGGAAAATAGCAAGTTATAGTCGATGGAGTATTAAACAGAAATACGACTTCGTTTTATTAACCCAAAAACTGGCCGAGAGGGGGGCTGGCCACGGTCATACCCGCAATGCCCGCACCCGCATCATGCTAATTATTGTTATTGAGAATCGACACTTCGCCGCTGGCTACTCGATCCGCCAATGCCCGAGCCTCGCTGGTCGGCAAATTACTGTTGTCAACTATAAACACCTTTTCGCCGACCGTCGCGAGGTTCGCCAATCCAAGTAGATCGACCAATTTCTCGTTGTCATAGATATTGAGGTCCTTGCCAACCTGCTGCAACCGGTCCAACCCCTGCAGATCGGTCAATTTTTCATTGTTATAGATATTGAGATTGCCCATCACCAGCGTCAGATTGGCCAAACCCACAATGCTGGTCAATCGCTTGTTGCTGAAGAGATTGAGGTCTTTGCCAACACTCGTCAGCCCAGACATGTCCTCGATCATATCCAAGATCGCGTTCTCGCCGATACGCAAATTGCCACCGACCGTCTGCAAACCTGACATATCCTCGATCTTATTCATGCGCAGGTTGTTTTCGATGACCAAGTCGCCACCCACGGTGTGCAGATTCGACAGGTCTTCTATAAATTCGATCGAAGGGTTGAATTCGATTACGAGACTGCCGGTAACGGTAATCAAACCAAAGAGACCGTCGAGCTGGGTCAATTGGTTGTTGTTGTCAACGCTGACATTGCCACCGACATTGGCGAGCTTAAACAAGCCGTCGATATGGCCTAACTTGTCGTTGTCATAAATACTGACATTTCCGCTGACCGTCTGCAAAAAAGACAACCCCTCCAGAGTCTCGAGCACTTCGTTGTCGTAGATATTGACATCGCCGGCCACCGTCTCCAGATCCGTCAGCCCTTCGAAATTCTCCATTTCCTCGTTGTCGTAGATATTGACATCGCCACCAACCGCGCGGAGCTCGTTCAAATACTCGAAGACGCGCAATTGCGTGCGTGTGATATTCAAGTCGCCAGTGATGGAATAACCGCAGCCGCCCTTCCTCTGTACAGCGATGGCCTCCTGTGCCGAGCGAACAGTATAGTCGCCGGGCAACACATTGCTGCCGCAATCGCCGGCATTAACACCCAAGCCGGTATCGTCTCCGCACCCTGTATACATCAGTGACAACGCGTTTACCAGCGCGAGCCAAACCCTCATGACATGACTTCCCGTAAAAAGTGAAATCCCCGCACCACCCCGTCGACCGACCGTATTTGCTGAACATATCGATTCGCCATGCAAATGTAAAATAGCCTGCCTGTATCGCGCAAAACTGGACCGGCTACCGCGTTTGCGCCAAAGGGGTGCCGGGGTGTACTATTATAGCACACCAGATACCCGTACGACGACTTAGCACGAGGGCATAGCGCGACCTATGAGCGACCAACCCCTGGCCAGTTTGATGGATCGTTATCCGGCCATCGGCGACCTGCAAAAAAAGGCACTGCAACGAATGCCGCACGTAGCCCGCGAGTACCTCGAATCCGGCACCGGCGACGAACGCGCAGTAGCTAGAAATATCGAACAGATGGCGAAAGTCACTCTTATACCCAAGCTACTTAAAGGCGAACTGAAACCCGATATTTCGACGAAGCTGTTCGACCGCGCTTATCGGGCTCCTTTCGGCATTGCCCCCGTCGGCCTGTCCGGCTTGATGTGGCCGCGGGCCGAATGCATCCTCGCCGAAACCGCTGCCCGCTACGACATACCCTATTGCCTGAGCACTGTCGCCACCCAAACGCCGGAGACCATCGGCCCGCTCGTCGGCGATATGGGCTGGTTCCAACTCTACCCGCCGCGCGATCGCGAGGTGCGCGAGGACTTGCTGCAGCGAGTCCAAGACGCTGGCTTCAGTACCTTGGCGGTAACCGTCGACACCCCGGCGCCGAGCCGCCGCGAGCGTCAGACCCGCGCGGGCCTTCACATGCCGCCACGCATCACCGCCCGCTTCATTTACGAAGCCCTCTGTAATCCGAGCTGGACATTCCATACCTTAAGGGCCGGCCTGCCAAAGCTGCGCACGTTAGAGAAATACGCGCAGTCGTCCGATATGGCCACCACTGCCGTCTTTGTAGAACAGAAAATAGGCCGCATCCTCTCCTGGGACTATCTCAAAGAAGTCCGCGACGAATGGCGGGGGCCGCTGGTCGCCAAGGGCATCCAACACCCGCAAGACGCCGAACAGGCCGTCGCCATCGGCGTCGACGCCATCCAGGTCTCCAATCACGGCGCGCGGCAATTCGACGCCGCACCTGCGGCGATCGACCTCTTGCCGCCCATCGTCGAGCAGGTCGGCAACCGCACAAATATCCTCTACGATAGTGGTATCCGTTCCGGTCTCGACATCCTTAGAGCACTCTCGCTCGGCGCCGACTTTGTCTTCCTCGGTCGCGCCTTTATCTACGGTGTCGCGGCCTTGGGCAAATACGGCGGCGACCACGCGGTAGAGATTTTGCTGGATGACTTGCAGAACAATATGATTCAGATGGGCTTCGCCTCGCTAACTGCAATAGCTGACCATTCCCAAGGATTACACATTGACGACGACACTTAGCCCGGAAGTAATGGATACCTACGCCACCGAAGGCCTGGTCAAACCCGACTGCAGGCTGCCGGAACGAACAATGCAACGCATGCGCACCCTCGCCGACCAAACCTTGGCGGCGACCACAGGCCTACCACCCGAAAGCATCGTCTGCCCCTACCTACCCGGATGGAACGGCTTGCCTGAAGACATCACCGCCGAATGGCTGTCGATCGCGGGCACCCCGGCCGTAGTCGATTGCGTGGCATCGGTACTGGGACCGGACATTATTCTCTGGGGCGGCCAATTCTTCTGTAAACCCGCCCACACCGGTCTCGAAGTTCCATGGCACCAAGACGGCAAATACTGGCCAATCGCACCGCTGCAAACGTGCTCGGTATGGTTGGCCATCGACGACGTCACCCGCGAAAACGGATGCATGCGCTATATACCCGGCTCGCACAAAACCGGCGAACTCTTCCCGCACCGCCACGACGAGCGCGACGACCTAGTGCTCAACCAAGTGACCGAAGAAGCTTATTTCGATGCGGGCATCGCCAGGGACGACGAATTGCGCGCCGGGGAATTCTCGCTGCACGACGTGTTCCTGGTCCACGGTTCGCAACCCAACCGCTCGGATAAGCGCCGCGCGGCCTACGTGCTGCGCTTTATGCCCGCCTCGTCGCTGTGGGACCGCACGACCGACAAGCAGAGCGGTTCGGCGCACTACCAGACGCATTTTTCCACCCGCCCAATCTATCTGATGCGCGGCGCGGCGGGCGCCAACACCGAGTTGATTTATCGCCATCCGCGCTACGCATAGAGCAGAAACTGTACGGCTCCATCATCCCCACCACATTGAATCGAGGAATGTTTCCATGGACTACGTCAACTTCGGCCATTCCGGCTTGAAAGTATCGCGCCTGGCCTACGGTCTCGGCTTCCGTGGGCAATCCGACGCGGCCGAGGCCGAGCGCGCCATTGAACGCGCAATCGAACTCGGCATCAATTTCATCGACTGTGCCAATGTATACGGACTCGAAGACGACCGCCGCAATGCCGGCACCTCCGAACAGATTCTCGCCAAGGTGCTCAAACGCCACCGCGACGATCTCGTCATTTCGTCGAAGGTCTGCAGCAGCGTCGGCGATGGTCCCAACGACTCGGGCTTGTCGCGCTATCATATAATGCGCGAAATCGACCGCACTCTCACCCGGTTAGACACCGACCATGTCGACGTCTACCTCTTGCACAGCTATGATGGCGACACCCCGCTCGACGAAACGCTGCGGGCGATGGACGACGTAATCAGAGCCGGCAAAACCCGCTATATGGGCGTATCTAACTTTCAGGCCTGGCAGGTGCTCAAAGCGCGCTGGCTACAGGAGAGCTTAGATTTAGACCCGTTGATCTGTATCCAAAACCCCTATAATCTGCTCAATCGCGATCTCGAAAGAGAAATGTGGCCAGCACAAAGAGACCAGAAATTCGGAGTCATGGCCTATAGCCCATTGGGCGTCGGCCTGCTATCGGGCGCCTACTCGGCGGGCCAGGTGGCTCCACCTGGTACGCTCTACGCCACGGTGCGTGCCCAGCACTTCACTGCTGATATGAACGCGCGTGCTCAGGCCACCCTCTCCCTATTGCGAGAAATCGCCGCAGCCCACGAAAAAACGCCTGCACAAACCGCGATCAACTGGGTACTCTCTCACCCGGAAGTCAGCTTGGCGATCACCGGCGGGGACACCGTCGCGCATATGGAGGAGAATATAGGTGCGGTTGGCTGGTCAATTAGCGCAGAGGAACGGGCACAATTAGATGCTATTTCTACAGGCCATGAAGGCGTATTGGATTAAGTAGTATAAACCGCCGCTGCGATAACCGTTTGCGCCATGCTACGGCCGTGGCTGCCCGCAGCATGGCGCGGGCGTGGCCGACAACCAAATCCGGTGTAGGGCCGCCCGCTGCGGGCAACCGTTTTCGCAGTCTGCGGCGAGTTGGGCCGGATGCTTGGGATATATCAGCCGCCAGTAACGCGGCCGCACTTATTGTCGCATCACGGCAAACCGATCGACTTGACTCTCGTCAAGGTAGAACTCCGTGTAGTCCTACCGAGGCACGCGCATCTACACATGCCTATGGTGGGCATGGTTGATGCAATCGCGCGCGCAAAACCAGCGACAGACGTCAACCGGATCTTCGCCGATCTTCCATGTTTCTCCCTGGACGAAAGTAATTCCGTTGTGCGGACACGTGACCCTGTGGGCGAAGGAATTGTACTTCCACCCCCCTCAGCCCGACCTCCGACAGCGCAGTTCGAGATACAGACCTGCTCGATCTGTTCGTCTCGTCCTCGGCAACCGATAGCCATAGACGGTGCAGACTACGATGAACTGAATTGAGATTCGTCCGCCATGATCAATATCACATTGGTTTTTTCACTCACATTCAAAAGGGTCTTTTCCATCATCCCATTTGCTGCCCACAGGCCGCGATTGGCCATAACCGGTCACGTTGTACATTCGCCCATCGAGATCTGGAATCACGTATTCTTTAAACCATGTTTCCATCGCTTTTTTGAGGTGGCTCACGCGCTCAGCCTGTGTCGGATCGTCGATCAAATTGTTGCGGTCATCTGGATCATTGACAATGTCGTAGAGCTCATGCGGACCACCTGGATAACGATCAATGTATTTCCACTCAGCGGTCCGAATCATCCTGCAAGACCCATATTCATCATAAATGACCACACTATCCCGACCCTCTGCACGCTCATTTTTCAATACTGGAAGCAGCGATTTTCCTGGCAGATTGGCAGCGGGAAGCGGTAGGCCAACATAGTCCAACAGCGTAGGCAAAATATCATATGCAGAAGCCATCGCCGATTGCACCGTGCCTGCAGGAATCACACCCGGGTGCGTAGCGAGGAAAGGCACCTTGATCGAATTCTCATACATATTCACCGGATCCGTTCCATTGCCCTTACCCCAAAACCCATGCTGACCGCACGAATGCCCATTGTCGGAAGTAAATACCACAAGCGTGTTTTCGCGCACACCCTTTTCCTCGAGCTTGTGCAAAAGTCGCCCCACATTCAGATCCATCGCCGTAACCGCCGCAAAATATCCCTGTAAACTTTCGCGATTTCCCAGGTTATTGCTCAACCCCTTCGCCGACCGACCCGGCCGATCTGCATCTTCCTCAGGCATCTTGGCGCACGGATGCAGGGGTTCCTGTGGGCACGTCTCAAAAGCACAGTCATCATATGATTCTACAATATCCTGGGGATGGCCAATCCACGGCGCGTGTGGCGCAGTATAGTGAACACTCAGATAAAATGGATTTTCATCATCTGCGTGAGTATCGATAAAACCAAGCGCATCATCCGTAATCACATTCGTCACATAACCGGCTGCAACTTCTGTCACACCATCGCGTATCATGTGCTGATCATTATAAGCACCCGCTCCGCCCGGATGTGCGAACCAGTGAGAGAATCCACATTGTGGAAGAGATGAATTGCCTAAATGCCATTTGCCTGACAGGCCACATGTCCATCCATTATCAGCCAAAACATTGGTATAACTAACCTCATCATCGAGAAAAAACGGTCCCGAAGTGCCAAAGTTGAGAGAACCCCCGATAAAATCGTGCACGCCGTGTTGCGACGGAATCCGCCCGGTCAAAAAAGAAGCACGACTGGCCGAACACACCGGTATCGTCACGAAGAAATTATCAAACCGCACGCCCGTTGTCGCCATGCGGTCGAGGTTTGGCGTGCGAATTTCTGCATTGCCATAGCAACCCGCGGCCCAGAAACCCATGTCATCGGCAAGAATAAAAACGATATTGGTTTTGTCTAAAGTAGACATATAGGCCGCCTCCCTGCGGACCGCGAGTTAGTGGTCTGCTCTCTTATCGAATGGGCTCCACGCATCACTGGCAAAGGTTCGACAAGCTAAATAAATACTATTCTGAAGATTGAGCACTATTTTGACTGTTTTTTAGGGGATTATCTATAATTTTGCCGGATAAGATTTCACCTTTTGTCGTGTCGTGTTCAGGCCATTGGTGGTAGCCTTTGCTTCCTGCCCAGTCGATTTGTCCGTTTCCATTAACTCCTTCTTTAAGGGCATCTTTATCCGGGTCGCTGTATTGAATAAACCAAATTTTCATTCTTTTACGCATGGTTAAAACGATATCAATCATGGCGGGATCGTCAATCAAATTGCAACCTTCACCGGGATCGTTTTCAAGATCATAAAGTTCGTTATTATCGCAATTAAAACGATGAATATATTTGTATTTCTTATCCCGGATCATTCTGACCGGCCCATACTCATCAAAGACGACGATCATGTCGTCGCCTGCACCGTCTATTCCACGTAAAGTATCTGCAAAACTGCAGCCGGGTAATTTTTCTTTGTCTTGAAATTCAGCTTCAATACCTGCACAATCGATAATCGTAGGCAGAAAGTCGTATTGACTCACCATAGTATCGGTTACCACACCTGCAGGTATGATACCAGGATGCCGGAAAATCGCAGGCACTTTCACTGAGTTGTCATACATATTTATTGGATATGTCCCGTTCCCTTTGCCCCAAAAGCCATGATGACCGCAACTAAAACCATTGTCGCTTGTAAAAATCACCAAAGTATGTTCATCGATCTTACTTTCTTTGAGCTTCTCAAAAATTCTGCCCACATTCATATCAACGGCCGTGATGGAGGCGAAGTATCCTTTCAAGCTTTCTTTCCATTGTTCTGTTTCCGGTTCCGGAAAAGGTTTCCAGGTGGCCTCATCACGGAGGGGTATACGCGGAATTGAAGGAAAATCACAGTCATCATACGAATCCACGATCTCCTGCGGATGATTCTTGATAAGCGGTGAGTGAGGAGCGGTATAATGCACGCTCAAGTAAAAAGGTCTTTTGCCGGCGTGTTTATCGATAAAACCGAGTGCTTTTTCGGTCATGATGTCTGTTATATAGCCCGATCTTTCGATGTATGGCTGTCCGTCTTTCACCATGGGCGCTGCATAATACGCGCCTCCACCATATTGGCAGGGGAACCACATGTCAAAGCTTTTTTGCGGCTTTATACTGTGCCCTAAATGCCATTTCCCGCTCAATCCACAGACATACCCATTTTCTGCAAGATAGTCGGTATAGCCTTTAATGCCCTCCAGATATTCAATGGGTTCATTGCTGTCGTTTGCATCGAGGCTGAGTGTGGGATCTTTTCGTTTGTGCTTCTGGTCTCCTTTCATGGCACCGCCGCGCAGCCAGTCGAGGACGCCGTGATTTGAGGGTATTCGGCCTGTGAGCATTGAAGCCCGTGCGGCAGAGCAGACCGGCGAGGTGCAGTAGAAGTTTTCAAACCGCATGCCTTCGGCAGCCATTTGGTCCAACACGGGAGTACGCAGTTCAGGAGTACCTGCACAGCCCAGGGCCCAGGGACCTTGATCATCGGTCATTATCAATATGATGTTGGGTCTTTTATTCATGTTTGGTTGCCCGTAGCGCAATGCCTCTTCAGCAAACTCACTATGACATCACCCTTTTGCGCATCTCGACCATGTTCGTCTTCGTATAGTATTTATATTCGGTTTCGGCCGCACAGTTCAATCTGGTCGAGAATGAGCTCCGAATGGCGGTCGAGGAAGATAAAAGAGAAGCGAACATTGTTGACCGATAGAGTGTCATGTTCGTACTCGAGTTCGTATTTTTTTAGATCGCTATCCACGGTTATTTCTTCAGAAGTCCAGATGACAGGGTCGTTTTCAGGGGCGTGACCAAGTTGAAGTTGCAATCGCGCGGTGCCAACTTCGCATCTCGCGAAAAACGAGATACCGTATATGTTGTTTTCCCGGAGCTGAGTAGTGTACTTATTTGCCTGCACTTTTCCCTTTACTCGAAATTTCCAGTCCAGTTCGTATTGCTGATAGAGCGATGGTATCACCTTACGCCCTATCTCGGGCTCAAAAGTAAAAGGCACATGCACTCTGATCGCCCGTGTTCCATCTACACCTTGTCCGTCAGCAGTTCCCATGATGACGTATTCAGATGACTTCCAGTCCGACAAATCGAGCTGAAAGTCAGGGTTGACAATCTGGTTAGTCGGCGGGACTTCTGTCGGCGGTTCTTTGCCGGTCAATTTTTTTACCACGCCTTCAACACCTGCAAATCCCCACTCCGAATTATACAGTCCATAGGGCCAGGCATTATTGAATACACCGCAGTAGTACGACCATTCGATATTTCTTTTAGCAAGCTCGGGCACCATAAAAGCCGTGTATTCTTCGACATGCCTTATTTCATGATTAAGACGCGTGCCCCATTCACTGAGATATACCTTTTTATGGTGTTTTTTCGACCACGCATCTGCTTCCTCTAGATCGGCAAGGATGATTGCTCTCCAGCCTGGATGATCTTTGTTGATATCCTGCTCTATCGCACCGTGGGTAAAAGCTTTGGGATGGTAACAATGAAAGACGCCCCAAATATTGGGATCATCGGCAAAACCGGTTCCATCTTCGAGTGTGTATGAAAGATGCTCTGGTGTTACAAAGTCAGTGAGTAACTGTACACCATTGAAATGCGGCCCTCCGACGGCGATTAATCTCGTTGAATTTGATCTGCGAATTTCCTGGATACACGCTGAATACCACAGCATAGTTTCAGCTTCTTTTCCATCGGGATGCCCAGCCATTTTGGGTTCGTTCATCACTTCAAAAATCAACTCAGGAGGATAGTCTTTATAATAATCTGCAACATCACCCCACCACTGAACTAGGTTTTCTCTTCCCCAACAATACATTGAAAAAGGAACCAGGACGGGTTTCAAGCCGAGTTCCAATGCATCGTCGACAGCCGGTTTATAGAATTCAGGATGCCAACCTTGCCTAATGAAGAAACGCACAGAGTCAAATCCAGCGGCCTTAAATGCAGTATAAAAGCCTTTATTATAGGCCACTTTATTGACTTCGGTTGTGGTAAAATCTGTATTTACGCCCCTGCCGAGTGTTAGAGATTTGTTTTGTTCGGTGAAGTCTTGTGTCATCTAACTATAGCTCCTGTAATTCGGATTCTCGCTGCGCTATTCAACTACCCTTACATTTTCTACTGTATACTGTCCGATATTTTGATCAATTATATTTTTCAGTTCCGCGCATATCTCTCCATAAGCTGAATTATCTCCGAGGTTGTTGTTTTCTTCTGGATCCTCAACCATATCGTATAGCTCATGATGGCCAAAGGCCTTGCTGAGATATTTCCATTTGTCCGTTTTCACCATTCTCACATGATTTTCGAAACCGTATTGTGCAACCTCTGCCCCAAATGAAGTTACGATCTCACTATACACCGGTCTGGCATAATCGTATGTAGCACTCCTGAGATCTATCCCGGCAAGATCCTCTTTGATTTCAATCCCGAATTGCGCCGCAACAGTCGGTACAAGATCCAATAGCATTACCGGCCTGTCTTCGCGTTCCCCCCTACCCCACTCGCCGGGCACATGAATCAATAGGGGCACCTTAATGGCTGCATCGTAAAAGCACATTTTTAAGTTCAGCCCATGTTCCCCTATCATGTCGCCATGATCTGAAGTAAAAATAATCATGGTATCTTCGGCCCGGCCCAAAGCTGTAAGTTTATCGATCATCTTGCCGACATAGCGGTCGACATAATTTATCGAGCGAAAGTACTCCAAACGGAACTTGTTATACGAATTGACTTCTTTCGTCCGTCCCGGTTCTCTTGACAATTCCGGATCTGCGGCATACGCCCTTGCAATATCGAGCCCCGTATTATAAGCATTGTCTTGATAATTGTTCATAAAGGCAATTCGCTGCCGCAGCGATGGCGTTGAGGCAAGATCCTGCTCATTCCATTCAAGAGGCGGAAGATTTTCGACACACGGCCTTTCCACATCTTCGGGTACAACAAGTGGAGCGTGGGGTCTATAGAGCGAATAAAATAAGAAGAAGGGATCTGCATGGTTTTGATCCAGCCAGTCTGTAGCCCGTTCATATGCACAGTGCTCGACCGAAAACTCATCGGCCAGATGGCCATCGTGTTCCTGCGCATACACACTGTAGCAGCGAATGGCTGCACCTTCTATTTCTTGCATGTCCCGTGGATCGCCCTGGTAACAGTTTTCTTTTACTTTGCTTTTGTCGATTTCGCTGAAGAAACCCTTATTGCGTAGATAGTGTAGGTAATCATCCCAGTCCGCATAGCGCTCAAAACCGCGATTCATGTCGTGATCTGAAAAGAGCAGATTGTCTGCGATGAAATGCGATTTACCCGAGAAACAGGTTTTAAATCCCGCTTGCTGAAACTTATGACCAAGTGTTTCAGCCATGCTTGCATGATCGTGTTTGTTATGCAGGATACCTAAATCTGACGGATAACGGCCGGTAATAAAACTCTCGCGCGAAGGAACACAAATCGGAGATTGGCAATAGGCATTGCTGAAAATTTTGGATTTTGCTGCCAGTTTATCAAGGTTAGGAGTATGTACGGCATTATTACCCATATAGCCTACGGCTTCAGAATGCTGACTATCCGTTAAAATCCATACTACGTTCTTTACCTTTTCCATCGCCCTACGCCCTTACTTTTGGTTCATACAGGCCAAGTCCATACAAAATCGTAATCTAATTTCTTCTCAAGTCTACTTTGTCCAAATAAAGCACCTGCTCCTTTGAACCTATATCAAACTCCAATCGTACATCCAATTCATCATCTGCACTATGGGTATATAACCTGGTGTACTTTTTAGCCTCTCTGCCAATATTTATCCATCCCTCATCGGCCTTATAGCTATCATAGATTAGGTCGCTATTTTTGGCCTTTTTCAACATTATCTTAATTCGACCTTTCCCATCCTCGCTCGCCGATACAAAACTGATCCTATACGTCTGCCCTTTTATGAGGTGGAGCAGTGTTTTGCCAGGTGCTCCAATATATTCCCCGCCCGTTTTATAAGATTGTTGGTACAATTGGCCTGCTGTTTTTTGTGGCACCTTTATCTTTAACATAGAATTCCCACTAAAGGCTTCATTTCCGTAGATGTATTCCTTGGTTATTTTATCCGAAGTTAGATGCCAAGCAAGACCCGATTCGTGGAATTCGCTATTAATTATCTGAGATGTCTTGGGTATCGTTTTCGCCGTTACTCCGGTTAATTGATCAAGCATCGTTTGGTTCCAGCCCAATTCGGAATCAAAAATGGCATATGACCGCTGATTGTTCTGTATTCCCGTGTACCACATGTTACCGATGTCATACTTTATAAAGTTGGACATGTGGTATTCCAACCATTCGGTTATTTCTTTGTCCGGCCGGCCCGGGAATGACCAACAACCCCATTCAGTCGTGACAATGGGAATGTTGACTCCAATGCGATCTCTCCACTTGGATGCTGTAGTTATCTTATTCAGAACAATCGGTTTCCATTTTTTGTCCTCAACAGGAAGAGGGGCCGTCCACATGGCGAAATTAATCCCATCTTCGTGTTTTGGACTATAAAAATGGATGGCTACTCCCGTATGTGTATCATCATAAAACCCTTTGCCACCATCGAATGTGTAAGTAAGGTATTTTTCTGTAACATAGGGGTCTAAATATTCGGGGTCATTACTTCTCGGTGAACCAATTAAAATTGGACGCGTTGGATCTTCATTGCGAATTGCCTGCACGGCAGCGTTATATAATTTCATCACTTCGTCGTAGCGATCTTCTCTTTTATACCCAATACCTTTCGGTTCATTAAGTATTTCGAAAACAAGGTCACTTGGATACTTCTTCCAAACTCTGGCTAATTCTCCCCACCTTTTTGCAATTTGCTCTGCGCCAAATTCGATATCCTTTTTAGCCCACGACGACTTGCCCCACATACAGAGTACAATAGCTAAATCATTGGATAGAGCATCGATAATTTGTCCTTCGATCTCTTCGATATCGGCTCTGAAGGGCATAAATACACGCACGGACTTAAATCCTGCATTTGCCGCAGCCTGAAATTGCGCAACATCGTATGCTACCTTTGGCCACACTCCAGAACTTGGCAGGGAAGTATCTATATTGATGCCTGTAGAAAGCTTTCTGAATACGGATGAGTTGGCACGTTGTTTTAGGCTCTGGGTCTGAGCTTTCACTCCATCGCATCCACTCATTGTCAAACAGCAAAAAATGAAGATTAAAAAACGGTTCTCCATACAACCTCCCCGTTTGGCGATAAATCCTCACCTCGGTAGTTTAGATACTGTGATTGAGCTATCGGACCATGCACGGTCTTACCGATTCCGGACGTCTATGACCAAAAAAACGAATCGCCTGGATTCAAAACGTTGTCACCCAATTGTGCTCCTCGCTATCACTATCTCGAACCTGAACCTTGATTTACCGGTCCTCCCGTTGCTCGATTGCGCCAAAGCTAGTCATAGCTCATTCCAGCCGAATTATACTATCCCAATAATACATAATTTGCAGGGAGATGTATTTATCTAAACTTATCATTATTTGCCAAAACCTACGATTAAAATTGACCATTTGAAATGATGACGGGCACAACTAATCGATTTAAAATCCTTCAACAGGCTGGTCATTTAGGTCATTCGTATTTGTTGACAAATAATAACATG
>JACLAC010018256.1_pt1 | contig 15598 bp, 5 predicted proteins | sample 8027881 | NCBI WGS metagenome assembly JACLAC01 (sample SAMN15725517, study PRJNA655200) | protist metagenome | isolation source: fluorescence activated cell sorting (FACS) single amplified genomes of... | place: Spain: Blaines Bay Microbial Observatory, Mediterranean Sea | collected 2016-01-19
GATTTAGAAGTTGCATCACCAGCTACGGTGAGCCGTGTCGGTGTTGTTTATTTGGAACCGCATCGTATGGGATGGACGCCATGCGTTGATTCTTGGATCCAGCGTTTATCAGTCAAAGAAGGAGAAGATGTTGGAAGACAATGGATTTTAACGGAAGAAGAAGGAGCACAAATACTAGATTTATTTATGTGGATCGCGGATCCTGCCATTTGCTACGTGAAAACAGCTTGCAACTGCCGAGCACCGACAGTGGACCAGCAGCTTATCGTAGCTTGTTTGAGATTTATTGAGTATCATATCGAAGAATTTCTAGGCGATAAACCAGAAGAGGATGGAAAAAAGAAGAAAAAGAAAGACGAGAAAAAGAAAAAACTTACACCAGCGCAAATCGATTCAATATTCATGTTTTCTATGATTTGGTCCATATGTTCTATTACTGACGATGCTTCACGAGAGATGATTGACATTTTTATTCGTGAATTTATTTCTGATCCTGCATGTGTTGAAGGTGCTAGCTACAAAAATACAAATACGCAATTGCTACTTCGTGGATGGAAGTACCCATACAAAAATTGGGAGCCAAGGAAACTCGGCCTTGCACTTCCTAGCAAACAAACAATATTTGACTATATGTATGACATGCAAAATAACAAGTACGTATTATGGAAAGATACCTTGGTAAAGCAAAAAATTCCAGCTACAGCGACTTTTAGTAGCATCGTTATTGACACACAAGTTACTGCTTGCCTGGGAAGACTTTTGCCTATGTTGCTCAAAGGTGGTGCACCTACGTTGGTCATTGGCCCAACTGGAACTGGAAAATCAGTTTTCATTAAAAAAGTTGTGACGCAGATTATGGACCAAAATATTTTCAAACCTATCTTTTTAAGTTATACGGCGGAAACAAGTGGAAACGATGCACAAAGAATTGTTGATGGTAAAGTGGATAAACGAAGGAAAGGTGTTTTTGGACCTTCTTTTGGATGCAAAGCATTGGTATTTGTTGATGATGTAAACATGCCAGAAATTGAAGAATATGGAGCACAAGCTGCTGTAGAACTTTTAAGACAATTTTGTGCAAATGGAGGCTGGTATGATGAAAAAGAAAAGACTTGGAGAGAGTTGATAGACACTCATCTGATTGCAGCAATGGGTCCACCAGGTGGTAGTAACAATCATATTACACCAAGAATGATGCGACATTTTAATCTTATATGCGTAGATAGTTTCAATCAAGATGATTTAGTCCATATATTTTCACACATTGTAGATTGGCATATGAAAGTTGCAAAGCTTCCATCTGATGCAAATCGTTTTGCAAAATCTTTGGTCAGTGCAACTATTGACATGTACCAAGCGTCTCAATTGAATTTATTGCCAACGCCAAAAAAATCTCATTACACATTTAATGTAAGAGATGTAGCACGTATTATTCAAGGTATTCTATTAGTAACTCCATACGAGGGATTGAACTCATTAACGATGCCTAAATTATGGTTGCATGAATGTACACGTGTGATATCTGATAGGCTTATAGAGGTTTCAGACAACGAATGGTTCATAGGACATACAACCAAGCTTATGAAGGAGCATTTTTCATTGAACATGGCAGATGTGATCGGGCATTTAGATCCAGAGGAGAAAAACCAAGCAGGTTTAGACTCATTGCGTCGTTTATTTTTTGGAAATTATACCACTGTTAAACAATACAAAGAAATTGATGATGTTGATTCACTTGTACATCAAATGAATAAATACCTGGAAGATTATAATGATGTCAGTAAAACGAAAATGGATTTAGTATTGTTCGTATTCGCTGTCGAGCATATCTCTCGTATTGCACGAGTTTTGAGTATGCCAGGTGGAAATACATTGCTAGTTGGTGTTGGAGGTAGTGGAAGACAAAGTTTAACTCGACTCGCCGCATTTATGCTTGATTATACACTGAAGCAAATTGAACTGTCAAAAAATTATGGCTTTGCAGAATGGAGAGAAGATGTAAAAATTGTATTAAGAGAAGGTGGATGTGGAGAGAGGCCTTTTGTCTTCTTATTCAGTGATACACAAGTGAAGGATGAGCGTTTTGTTCTTGACATCAGTTCTATATTGAACACCGGAGAAGTTCCAAACATTTTCTTGGTGGATGAAAAAATGGAAATTGTAGATAGGATGAGAGTTCACGCTAAAGAATTGAAAGATGGCAAAAATATGACGACAAATGAATTGTTTGAATTTTTCTTACGTAGATTGAAGGACAACTTACACATTGTTTTAGCATTTAGTCCCATCGGAGAAGCGTTCAGGTCACGATTGAGAAAATTTCCATCAATTGTTAATTGTACTACTATTGATTGGTTCTTTGCATGGCCCACAGATGCATTGGAAGCTGTGGCAGAGAAATTTTTGGCTTCTATTAAAGTCGATGAACAAGTAAAAACTGCTCTTGTAACAACATGTGGTTACATCCATCAAAGTTCCAGAAAGCTATCAACACTGTTTGCAGAAAAAAAAGGACGCATCACTTATATGACTCCAACATCTTATTTAGAATTGATCAAAGCCTTCCAAGGCTCTTTAGGAATTACCCGTGAAGCTGTCAAATTGGCTAGAGATCGATATGCTAATGGTTTGGAAAAACTAGCATTTGCTGCGGAGCAAGTGGAGCACATGCAAAAAGAATTGACGGAGATGATTCCAGTTTTAGAAGACTCTACTAAAAAGACAGAAGCATTGATGGCAACTATAGAGCAAAAATTGCCAGGTGTCACCAAAATGAAAAATAATGTAGGAAAAGAGGCAGCGATTGTGCAAGTAGATGCAGATGCGTGTGCAGCAATGAAAAAAGAATGCGAGGATGAATTGGCAGTGGCAATACCTCTGCTAGAAGATGCAATCCAAGCATTGAATACGTTAAAAAAGTCTGATATTACCGAAGTAGGTGCAATGAAAAAACCACCTTCTGGGGTAGTTTTGACTATGTCTGCAGTATGTGATATGATGGGTGTTAAGCCTGAAAAAATTAAAGACCCAGAAGACCCAACCAAGAAGATTAAAGATTACTGGGGACCAGCGAAAAAACATTTACTAGGTGACTCTAAATTTTTACAAAAATTGAAAGATTATGATAAAGATAATATTGAGCCAAAAATTGTTGCGAAAATTCGTAAAAATTACCTATCAAAAGACGAATTTACGCCTGAGAGGGTGAAAAAAGCATCTATAGCGGCTATGGGTCTATGTAAATGGGTCCGCGCAATGGAAGCATACGATCGCGTAGCTAAAGTCGTTGCACCAAAAAAGGCAAAGTTGGCCGCTTCAGAATTAGAATTGAAGGAGACAATGGAAAAATTAAATAAGAAAAAAGCTGAGTTGAAGAAAGTTGAAGACGATTTGGCAGAATTAGAAAGTGCATTGGAGCAAGCAATTAAAAGGAAAGAGGAATTGGAAGCAAATGTTGATTTATGTAACAAGAAATTGGTTCGTGCAAAGGAATTAATTGATGGCCTTGGTGGAGAACAGGCAAGATGGACGGAAAAAGTTGGCGAGCTTTCAGAAGAATATACTAACTTAACTGGGAATGTGTTGGTATCATCCGGTTTAATGGCATATCTCGGAGCATTTACATCCGAATTTCGTGTTAGTATCATGGGTAAATGGGTGGCTCGATGCAAATTGCTTGGTATTCCTTGCTCTGAGAAACCTTCGTTGGTTAGGACACTTGGCGATCCTGTAAAGATTAGGCAATGGCAAGTTGACGGCTTACCAACGGACTCCATGTCGGTTGATAATGGTATTATTTTATTTGCGTCACGTCGTTGGCCACTAATGATAGATCCTCAAGGTCAAGCGAACAAATGGATTAAAAATTTTGAAACCAAAGAAGGACTTAAAGTTATCAAATTGAGTGACGCTAATTACATGAGAAGTGTGGAGAATGCTGTGCAATTTGGTTCTCCAGTTTTATTGGAAAACATTTTAGAAGAAATGGATCCAACTCTTGAGCCTTTACTACAAAAGGCTATCTTTAAACAAGGTGGTGTTATGTGTATTCGTTTAGGTGATAGCACTGTTGAATATTCTGAAAATTTTCGTTTTTACATGACAACCAAACTTCGTAATCCACATTATTTACCTGAAATTGCAGTAAAAGTTACTTTACTGAATTTCATGATCACACCAAGTGGTTTGCAGGATCAATTGTTGTTTTGCGTAGTGCAAGAAGAACGCCCAGATTTAGCAGAAGAGAAAAATAGATTGATTGCATTGGGTGCTAAAAATGCCGCATTGGCAAAAGATTGCGAAGATAAGATTTTACATATTCTTGCTACATCAACAGGTAATATCTTAGAAGATGAATCTGCTATTAAAGCGTTGAAAGATAGTAAGGAAATTTCGTTAGATATCAAAGAAAAGCAACAAGTTGCGGATGAAACAGAAAAGCAAATCGATGCAGTTCGCGAAGGCTATGTTCCAATTGCCGTAAGAGGTCAAATTTTGTATTTCTGTATAGCATCATTAGCAAATATAGAACCGACGTATCAATATTCTTTAGAGTGGTACACAGGTTTATTTGTCAATGCAATTAGAAAAAGTGAAGCTTCCAAAAAATTAGAAAAACGATTAGAAAATCTTAGCGAGTACTTTACGTATTCGCTGTATGCAAATATTTGCCGTTCCCTTCTAGAGAAGGATAAGTTGCTTTTTTCATTTGTTATGACAATTAGATTGAATCAAGGTGCAGGAACTATTGATTACCCAGAGTGGTACTTTTTAATTACTGGCGGAGTTGTTGTAGAAAATCCTCATAAAAATCCAGCAAAAGAATGGTTGTCGGATAAAGCATGGGGTGAATTATGTCGTTTAGCGGAGCTACATGCATTCCCAGGACTTCGACATAATATTATGGGATCGTCAGATGATTGGAAAAGAATTTATGATTCTGCACAACCTGAAGTAGAGCCTTTACCAGGAAGTTGGAATGATGATTTAAGTACTTTCCAAAAAATGTTGGTTTTGAGAGCAATTCGACCTGATAAAATCATGATTGCAGTTCAAAATTATGTAATGAGTGAGCTGGGAGATAAATTTGTCAAACCACCTCCATTCGATTTGGCTGCATGTTATGTAGATTCTGCTATCACAAACCCATTAGTATTTGTATTATCAGCCGGTTCTGATCCGATGGCTGGCCTTTTGAAATTCGTTTCAGATCAAAAAGCCACGTTGAATACCATATCTCTAGGACAAGGACAAGGCCCAAAAGCTGCTAAATTGATTGAGAATGCCATGAAAGATGGATCCTGGGTAATTTTGCAAAATTGTCACTTGGCAACAAGTTGGATGCCAGAACTTGAAAAAATTTGCGAGCAATTGAAACCAGCTCAATGCCATCCTGACTATAGGCTGTGGTGCACAACATACCCATCACCAGATTTTCCAGTCTCTATATTGCAAAATGCTGTAAAAATGACAGTCGAACCACCTGCAGGTATGCGACAAAATATTTTGGGCTCATATAAAAACGATCCAATATCCGATCCAACATTTTTTGGCTCTGTTGGAAAAGCAGTTGAATTTAGAGCTCTTCTATATTCGTTGTGTTTCTTCCATGCAAATATCCAAGAGCGACGTGAATTTGGTGCGCTAGGATGGAACAATCCATATGAATTTAATGAGTCCGACTTGAGAATCAGTATCAAACAGCTAGCTATGTTTTTAGACTTGTATGAGAAGTTACCATTTAAAGCATTAAATTATTGTGCTGGTCAATGTAATTATGGTGGAAGAGTAACAGATAATAAGGATCGTAGACTTTTAATGACGTTGCTGAAGGATTATTACAAACCTGCAGTATTGGATCCAGGGCATAAAATTACAAAATCAGGGAGTTATGTCATACCGCCAGATGGCAAATGGGAAGATTACGTCAAATTTGTTGAGGCGTTGCCACTAACGGTGGACCCAGAAGTATTTTGCTTACACGATAATGCTAATATTACTAAAGATCAAAAATCTACGAATGAGTTGTTAGTTTCCATTTTATTGACGGAAGAATCTGGAGGTGGTGGCGGAGATGACTCTGTCGATATTGATGATCAAACAGAATCAGATGAGAAGACACAGGATCAAATCATATATGAAGTAGCAGAAAATTCATTAGCAAAATTCCCAAGTCTTTTTGACATGGAAATAGCAAAGTTAAAATATCCTGTAAAATGGGATAATTCAATGAATACAGTTTTGGTACAAGAGTTGCAACGCTTTAACAAATTGGTTGCTGTCATTAAAGAAAGTCTTCAAGACGTTATGAATGCGGTGAAAGGTTTGACAGTAATGTCTGCTTCAATTGAAAAGTCTGGAAACTCGTTATTCTTTGGAAAAATCCCTGAAAAATGGCTAGATGCGTCTTATCCATCGTTGAAGCCTTTGGCTGGATATACAACTGATCTCCTAGCCCGTTTAACCTTTTTCCAAAAATGGCTAGATACTAAAGCTCCACCAACATTCTGGGTGTCTGGCTTTTATTTTACTCAAGCCTTTTTAACTGGTACCTTACAAAATTTTGCTCGTAAATATACCGTAGAGATTGATGATGTAGATTTTGATTTCGAAGTCATGCCAAAACCACAACAAATGTATCGTACAGCACCAAAAGATGGAGTGTACGTATATGGTCTGTTTATTGATGGGGCAAGATGGGATGCAGACAAAAAATGTCTAAATGATTCTCTACCTAAAGTATTATTCGGCGTTGCGCCTGTATTATGGTTAAAACCGAAAGCATCGAAGGATATTTCAGTGTATGACCATTATGACTGCCCAGTTTATAAAACTAGTGAGCGTCGTGGAATGTTATCAACCACTGGGCATTCGACTAATTTTGTCATGATGATACGTATACCAAGTGATCGTGATGGAGACGAATGGATTAAAGCTGGTGTTGCTATGTTGACACAGTTGGATGATTAAAAAAATAATACGAATATTTTAACAAAAGTTATTCTTGCGTAAATTAAAATATTTTATAAATAAAATTAATACACGAGCAGTATATTTTTACCACAGTCTTTATCTAGATTATTTTAAAAAATTGTACAAAAGTACTCACACTATAATTTGTTTATGCATACTCTTAATAATCTAGATATATATACGAGTTCGTATTATTGATAATATATGAGTAAGAGAAATACATTGCAGGTCAAATTTCACTTCAAACAAATATTAAATATATATATATATTTGTTTATGGAGAACCATTTTGTCCTAATCCATATTCTTGTAATACTGGTGTTAGCTTTGCAAGGTTATCATCAGTAATTGATACAAGTGGAAGACGTACAGCGTCCGTACAAATACCCATTAATGCTGCTGTTTTTTTTACTGGAACTGGGTTTGTTTGAACAAACATTGTGCGCATAAGTTTGTGATATTTCACATGATTCTTAGCTGCTGTAGTGAAGTCACCTTTTTGCGCAGCTCTTATAATTGATAGAACAAATTCTGGCGCTACATTTGAAAGAACGCTAACAACACCTTTGCCACCGATGGACATTAATGGTAAGGATAAGGAATCATCACCTGATAAAATTGGTATATCGCAACGCTCTGCAATTTTGGTTGCAATATCTAAAGAACCGGTTGCTTCTTTAATAGCAATAATTTCTTCGAAATCATTGTACAACCTTTCCACAGTCTCTGGTTGCATCGTAATTCCAGTACGACTTGGAATATTATACAAAACTACAGGAAATTTGCATTCGGTGCAGATTTTTTTGAAATGTTGATATAATCCTTCTTGCGATGGTTTGTTGTAATATGGATTTACAATAAGTGCTGCGTCACAACCTAATTTTTTAATAAGTTTAGTTGCTTTTACAGCTTTGGCTGTATTATTTGAGCCACTACCAGCAACAACTGGAACGCGTCCAGCAACACGCTCCACAGTAAATTTAACAATTGCTTCAAATTCCTCATCCGAAACAACTGGGCATTCTCCAGTTGTACCCATTGGCACTAAAAAGTCCAACCCGGCAGCAAGTTGGTTATCAATTAATTTTCCAAATGCTTCATAATCTACCTTTTCCCCATTAGCAGTGAAAGGTGTAATTAATGCAGTTCCAACACCAGATAATTTCATACGGTTTGCAAAGTTTGACATATTTGATAGTATTTTTTTAATAATTGTTTTTTAATAATAAATTATAACAGTTTTGTTTCGTCTTGTTGTTTTAATATAATAATTGTATACTTTGTTTTGTTTCTGTTTTGTTCACTATGGTATTATATTTTAGTTTGTGTGTATGTATATTATGTAATTCACTTCAGCACAAAACCATCATGATGATTGTGTGATGCATCATTCTAGTGTAATCGAGGTTGCTAATACTAACTCCATGCTAGGCCGAAAAAAATTTTTATATTCTTTGGGAATTTTATAGATTAGGCCGTCATAGCACTGACCAAAGAAACCATACTAGTTGAAAATATCCGCCAAAGATTATTTTTGGCCTGCCCGACCACAAAATTAGCATCCTTAACGACTTTTCAATTGTCGATTTCATTTTCGGTTTTTACCTGCTGTGTAAGCCTAACCAATACTCAGATAAGATTTTTGTTGGTTCGTAGTTGTATTTACATGGTAATTATAGTCGGGCGGGAATAGAACCTTGGAAAAAGAAACTTTGAGAACCGTTGGTACTATCTTCATGCTACGATAGGATTACCGTTGAATGGTGGGGGGGATATGGACTTTTTGGGAGTTGCTACAGCCTATCCCCATGCTATGGGAAGTAATACGAATATTCCAAGAATATTCGTTAAACTTTATGTTAATTATACACAATATTAAATGATAAATATGCACCTCTATATACATAACCGACCACATGCGAAACACAAAACGAGAATGGAAATTATATTTTTACCCAAACCACCCAACAACCGATTACGTACCTGTTTATCATACAAAACAATGATTATATTCTGTGCCAAACGTAATAGTTTGGAATTCCCTGAGCCACAAGACACCACACAAGCTGACGAAGTTTTTATACGGTGCCGATCGGCTACCCCTTCTACAATAATAGTCAACATTGACGGAACTATCTATTTGTACTTTCACAGTTGTCCACAAGACTTGAACAAGGCACTGCGAAAAGTATATACCGAAAAGGTAGGCTCTAAGCTTACCGAAGCAGAGCAACAACAAGTGTTAAAAATCTAAATTATTATTATCAGTTTTTTTTTTCAACAATCTAATTTATTGTTCAAGTCCAAAAAAGATTGGAGCAAAAATTTTCAGCTCCTAATTTCATTTCCTCCAAACTATAATTTCTTGTATATATATTAATAATCATATGAAGATATTAAATGGGACAAGAACAACCAATACGTAATAATTTTCAAAGACAACAAATCAACACCTATCAACCCAATCAAAGAACTGGAAGATACATTCATGAATTCTTTGGTGATGCACCATCGCGGGCTAATAGACGGCAATATGCGCCAATATATATCAGACAACGAAGGCCAGATGATGACCCTGGACCAAATGAACAATAAAACTTCACACATTCACACATTTCAATCTAATGGTAATCCATGTTAATCATATAAAAGGGTGTGTGTATATTGAATGTGATTTTTAATATATGTGTTTTTAAATAATTATTTTTTTTATAAGAAGAAGAAGCTTGAAATAATTATTTTCTTCATCAAAATTTGTATGAGAATTGTAAGAGAATTGTCAGGAACCATAGACACAGCATTGTGGAATTGTCAGAAACCATAGACACAGCATTGGCGGTAAGGAATTTGCTCACCTAATGGTAAACACCTACTAATATTTTGAATACCAAAATTAGAGATTCGATAGGTATTTTGTATCTAGAATACAACAAGTATATTTTGACATGGATTTAAGGGTTTTCGTCTAAAAAGACGTGTTTCTACCTGTATAGGGAGCTTATTGTACACTCAAGTATGGAGAATCTTTGTGACGCTTGCACCTTTAGTATACGTTTTTTCCTATCTAATCGGACAGAAATTGGGCTAGCACTAGAATAGAACAACGTTAAGAATTTTTGTGACGGCTAGGCCGTAATAGCATTAGCGGGAAAATTTCACTAGCCTGATTTTCCAATTTTATTCTCGCCTAAAAATTGCACGAGTTCACTGTCATTTATATCTTTAATAGGCTTGTGTGGTGGTGGCTTTTTTTGGCGCAACAATAAATCAAGCTTGTGTTGAAAAAAGCGGAAAGCAAGTTCAAAAATTTTATTCCTTTCATCATCACATTTTTCTGGAAAAATCAGACCAGGTTAAGGTGCCCAGGAGAGAGAATTCTCGCTGGAAAAATTAAAAATTAAAACAGAGTAATAGAGCCATCTCTCTGATTAAAATCGACACAATAAATCCAATAAAACCTTAAAAACAAAGGTGGAATACACTACATAGCATTGTAATGATATTAACATATTATTATCGATTTAATAGGTATAATTATTATATTTATTAGAATAAGAATAGAGACAATGACGAGCGTCTTGCTCAATGAACAAAATATTGATGGACAAATGTAGATTTATTTGCTTCTCGCTATTATATTCCTCGTAAAGGGCTACTATGGAAACATCGTTCAAAATTGAAGATAAAAAACTTCGATGGCCACAGAGAGGGCACAGCATACTGTAGCATAGCACAGCAGACATTCAGCAAAAAAATTGAAGAAGTGTTGCAAGTATTTATTATTATCAGGAAAAAACAACTACATATTAGTAATATATATCAAATATTGGAGTACAAAGTATGAAAACATACATATAACAAAATAACCATTCAATCAGAATATATATGTATATATATATTTATACGTAAACCATAGCAGCTTCCACCCAGTATCCATATATAAATAGACACAAACCGAATTTTATTATTTATTATTGCTATATTTATAAATATAACTAAAAAATTATTATATTAATTATATACCTTGACTATATACGTATATCGTATTCATATACTCTGTATATCAATATATAAATAATTTATATACAATAGTTCACATACAAAACATATATAAAGAATAAAAATTGTTTACAGTGAAACACAATATGAAAAAGACCAGTGTAAACATTCAATCGTCGAAGAAAATGACGAAACAGTTTAGTAATGATAATAATGCCAGTTCCAGTAGCACAGGAAACTCCAAAGAAGATAGAAGAAAAAGACGTTTAGAATTGAACCGGAAAGCGGCACAACTAAGTCGGCAAAGGAAGAAACAACGTGTACAAAGTCTTGAACAAAATGTCGCTGTGTTAAAGCGAGAAAATAGGGAATTACGCGTCGTCAACGACACTCTCAGAAATTTATTATCAGCAGTAGGTAAAAGCCAGAATCCAACACAGAGCGATTCTGTAGCCGTGCAAAGCGGTACAAACAAATCCACTGAAGTAATAAGGAAGGATATGGAAAAATTGAAGCAAGAGTGTGAAAAGTCGAAAAACGAAAATAGGGCATTGCGTTTAGTGTTGAGTAGAGTCACCAATGACAAACGATTCCTAAATGAGACGTTTGATGAACCATTTGAAATTCAAAGCAATAGTAATAGCAACAGCAGCAACAGCAACAATAATAGTAATAATGTTGCTAATCGTACCAGTACCGGTAGTAGCAGTAGTAGTAGTAGTAGTAGTAGTAGCAGTAACATTAGCAGCAAGAACAACAAAAAAGCAAATAGTGCAAGTCTTACAATGATTTCTTTGTCAAATCATAATAGTAATAATAATACTTCTGGTAATAATAGCAACAAAACAGAAAAAAATAGTGATGAATCGCTAAATACAACAATGAGCAACGATAGTGCTCCGAGTGCAGAGGCGTATGCTTCTACACGCAATACAAACTTTTTAATTGAGCAATCAAATCGAAATAGCAACAAAAGGCGTAAAATGAGTGCAAATAGTAATAGTGGAAATGATTCTAATAAAGTAAATGATATGAGTTCCCCAAAAGCAAAATATTTGTCTACATATGTTTCTTTTCCACCACAACGATTTGATGAAGAGGAAGAATTAGATGAATCATTTTGGTAAAAAAAAGCATATTAAAATATAATATATAAAAGTAATTTTTATATTATATATAATAATACATTTTAAAAAATAAAATAAATTAAAAATACGTATGATATGATGACATATTTTTATATAAATGTAAATGTAAATATAAAAATTTTCTAGAATATAATATTAAAAATTCTCTCTTACTTATATATTTAATTTACGCATAATTTATATATATTTTTTTTATTTATAAATTACACCTCTCTCCTCACTTCCCACAAAATTTCGCTCTCTTACGTATATCATTCGTACGAGCTCGTACGAACGAACCGTGTAGTAACAACCAAAACTTTTAAATCTTCCAAGCTTTTTGAACAGTTTTTACAACATCAGGTTTTTCACCAGATGCCTTTAAATGACTGAAAATACTACGTAGCAATTGTTTATATTCGTCGCCTAAAAACATCACCGTTGTATCAAAACGTGGAACTTTGCTTAAATGTTTTAAATATGATAAAGCCAATAAAGCTCTATCTGGTATAAATTCAGAGGCAAGCGCTTTGATAGTAGTAGCTAAAATTTCCTCTGTTAAGGATGATTTTAAAATTTTTTTCAATTTCTTTGGTTTAACCAAAAGTAAATATTCAGCAAATTCAGATATGTTAGATTGCAATTCTTTCCTAGCTTTTTCGAATTCAAGATATGAATTTGGAGCATTGAATGTCATTTTGCCTTTACGTTCACTTAATGCTTTCGCTGCTTTTTCAGCTAGTGTATTTGCATCTCTCATACGTTGCACACGATTAACAGTTTCAGGATTTTGTGGTGGTGCTACAATTTTGGATATTTGTTCTTTTTCTTTCAATGCACGTTTATTTCCCGGTTCCTTTGCAAGAATAGTATTAAAATCATCCAAAGCAGTTGACAATTTACCTAGGGATTTATTGCCCATTGCGCGACGATATAAAAGTTTTACATGCATTGTGCGGTTGCTTTCCTTGTCAACATTTAAATAGCTGATACCATTTGTACAATCTGCAACGGTTCCTTCATAGTCTTTAACTTGCAATTTCGCCATCGCTCGGTTAGCTATAGCAGGGATACATTTCTTATCTACTTTGATGGCTTTATCGTATGAACTTATTGCATCTGTGTATTTTTTTGCTTTGAAAAATGCATTACCATCGTCTTTATACTCTTCCGAAGATTTAGTCAATTTTTCTTCTTCCTTAACAATTTCTGGAACTTTTGGCTTGGTAGCTTCCACTTGAGGTGCCTTTGGCACTTCTTCCTTTTTTTTCTTTTCTACAACTTTTTTTTTTGCCGCAGCAGCAGCTGCTTTTTTCTTCTCCTTGACTGCTTTTGCTTTTGCATTCTTGATAATTTTCTCTTCATCTTTTGTCTTTTTGTTATCTTTCTCTGCTGCTGACTTTTTCTTCATTGCTTCTTTTTTCTTATCTTTCTTTTTCTTATTGTTGGTGGATGACGATTTCTTATTTCCATTATTTGCATTTTAACTAACAAACGTGATATTGCTTTAGAGACAGGTTCACGGGATGGATCAAGCTTCATTACCGTACACATATCATCAAGCGCCCCTTGAAAATCTTCTATTTCCTCCCTGGCAGCACCCCTACGCAATAACGCTTTAACATTATCTTTTCCACTTTTACTTTCAAGAACCCGTGTACAATCTTGAACAACATCTTCATGCCTTGCCAATCTCATACAGACCAAAGCACGGTTGTTCAGGCATTTAATTTCTTCTTCATGTCCAGTGGGAAATAAATCAATAGCACGTGAAAAGGAACGAAATGCATCTTCCAATTTTCCACTTTTGAAAAAATTGCTACCTTGTATTTTTGCATCACTACCAGCTTGTATTCGCTCATCATCTGACATTGCCACATCCTTGTGAGTTGGAGATTCAAGTTGCACGTAGCCATCGCTATCGACTGATTTCGGTGAATCAGAAGATTTTGCCTTTTTCGCACCTGTATCGACAGGGTTTACGGTCGTCTTCGTAATAACTTTTTTTTGTTTTGGATCAAGATAATAACCAAGACCTTTAGTATCTTTTTTAAATACATAGCCTGGTTTTGCACCTTGAAATTTCTTTGCACTTATAAACACTGCATCTGTACCTCCTTCTTCTTCACCGTCTTCCTCACTATCATCATCATCTTCTTCTTCTTCACTGCTTTCATCCTCCTCATCATCTACCTCAATAATGGATATTCTAGTCGATTTTTTCTGCTCCGCAGCTTTACCCCCTGTTACGATCCCACCAACATCTGCATACATTTTCTTTGAACTTTGCATTAATTTCCTCAATTCCTTATTTGATGGTTGCAATTCAATGGCAGTTTTAAAATCCTCAATCGCTTCTATGTATTTACCACGCTTATGCCGTGCCATACCACGCCTGGTCAATGCTTTAACATACGTTGGTTCAATTGCCAATGAGCGTGAGCAATCTTCTTCTGCCTTATCAAATTTCTTTAAACGTAAATTGGCCATTGCACGATTTGCATATACGATATGATTACTATTATCGAAAAAAAGACTTCGTGAATAATACATGTACGCTTCATCAAATTCTTTTGAGCGGAAACATTCATTACCTTTTTGCTTCTCTTTCTCAGCAATAACTTTACGCTTTGGCATGCTCATTTGACTTAACATGTCAGATCTTAACCCCAATGCTTTTAAATCACGTTCCATGCGTTTAAACCTTTCTTTTTCTTTCTCTTTATTTCTTCGTTCTCTTGCTTTTTTCCGTTCTTCCTCTCGTTTTTCAAGATCATCAATTTTACTAAGTTCACCCTCAATATCAAATTTATCCCATTCTTTGAAATAATCATAGCTGTAACGATATTTCTTGTCTTTTGGATCCACCGGTTTACTATTACTTTCCTCCTCATCGTCGTCATCACTGTCTTGTCCGTTGTTTGGCTTTACCGTACTGTTACGAGTACTAGCGTTGCTGTTAATTTGGTTTCTAACTGGTGGTAAATGACTATTATTTGTAGAAGAATTTGATGATATTACAACCTTTGCCTTCTTCTCTGTAAATATATCGCCATTATCATCTGAATCCTCGTCATCATCGTCTTGATTATACTTCGATTCGTTTTTATTTGCATTTTCCCCTTGTTGTTGTTCACGAACAGCACGTAACTCTTCATCCGTTTGTTTCATATTTGAAGCCCAGTTTAAAATATCGTCAGCAGCTTCCAGTTTTTCAGCTTGTGTAACTTCTCTGTGCCTTGCAATCCATAATGTTTTTTCTTTGGGTGACATAAATTTAATCATTCTTTCCTCAGTGAACTTTTCCAATTCAAAATAACGACCTTCTTTCCCACTTGTCAAAACAGTATGAATATCCTTTAACTCCTGTAAATTTTCACATTTTCCAACGTAATCATAATCTAATTTTTCAACGTCATATTCTGGTAAATCTGACCAACGATCGGATTTGGATTCTTTTTCCGATGGTTCCGACATGGTTGATAAAATGGTAACTTTTT